>Ga0134121_10000110_pt1 | contig 92377 bp, 62 predicted proteins | sample KB301_FD_96463 | JGI IMG/M metagenome (GOLD analysis project Ga0134121, IMG submission 96463) | Terrestrial soil microbial communities without Nitrogen fertilizer from Kellogg Biological Station, Michigan, USA - KB3-0-1 | ecosystem: Environmental > Terrestrial > Soil > Unclassified ...
AAACCTGTTCTGGGGCTGGCAGGCCACCCAGGTGATCCCGGCCTTGCTCGGTTGCGTCATGTTGTACCTGGTGATCGCCAGTCCGGGCCTCGCCAGCCCGGGAGCTGCCCTCATTGCGGGTGCGGCCGTCGTCTTGCTGCCGCTGTCTGGCGCCAACGGCGTTTTCTTTGTGCCGTTCTTCAGTCTCTGGCTGGCATATTGCGCCTTCAGTCAGCGGCGAAGTGGCACGGCAGTCGCTCCGGCGCCAACGGTGCTCGTGGCCTCTGCCTTGCTCGCTGTCACGATCGCCGCGCTTTACTTTGTCGGCTACGAGAAGCCGGATTGGATTCCACCTAATCCGGGCGTGATCCCCTCGTTGGCCGCTAGTGCGAAGTTTCTCGCGCTCGGATTGGGACCGGTTGCTCGTAGTTCGTGGCTCCTTTCGACGATTTTCGTCGCTTTGGTCCTGGTGCCCACGATTGTGGTGACGGTTCGGCGGGTTGGCACACTCCAGGGAATGGAGCGCCACCGAGCAATGGGGTTGCTGCTCTTTGTAGGTGCTTTTGCGCTCTTTGCCCTCGTCGTCGGGTGGGGACGCGCCGGCGTGATCGTGATTTACGGGTCGTGGCCGCTCCGGTATTCCGTTATGGCTGTGCCGTCGTTACTGGCCGCATTCTTTCTCTGCACGTTGTACGCGCCTCCCCGCTTGAAGGTCGCAGTGCCAAACGCGCTCCTGGTGGCGATGCTGGTGCTTCTTCCACTGAATACCGTCCACGGGCTCTGGTGGGGGAAGTGGTACCAGAGGAGCGCCGCCGCAGTGGAAAGCGATCTGCGAATCGGCGCCTCCGCCGCGGAGCTTGCCGCTCGACACGCAGAGTTTCTACATCACAGCATGGACGTGCCCGAGCTTGCCAATGACATGGTGATGCTCAAGTCCGCTGGAATCGGTCCCTGGATCGCTCTTACCGACGACCCGTCGACCGCTCACGATCAGCGGCGGCCGAAGATCTCGGACGCCCCGACCGGCTTCGTGACGAAGGAGTTTCGCTACCGTCGCTCCGACGCAATTGCGGTGACGGCGCTTTGGGGGATAGATGATTGGCTTCTCGTCGAGCGGAGCCTGCGTCCGCCAGGAACTGAGATCCGCCAGAACGTCATGAACACTCCGATGACACGATCAGGAGATGATTACGTCCTCACGGTTCGCGCCCCCGCCGGCAAATCTCTCAAATATGGCTTTCTTTCCACGACGGAGGAAGGCGGAGACGTGTGGGACGGCGACTACGTGGCCGACACGAGCACCGGCAGGATCATCGACGCCGTCGCTCCGGGAGACACCGGCCGTTCCGCAGCGCTGCAGGCTTCCGACCGCGTTCCCCTGGCGACCACAACAGTCACATATCCTGCGGTGCTTGCGTCGGAAGTTTTTTTCGTCTGGGGCATCAACGGTTGGCATGTGGTCCCGCGCGCGGTGCGGCCGGGCCGCACAGAATTCGCTGGCGGCTTGATGAGAACAACTATGGTCCGGGATCGCGATCGATTCGTCGCGACTATTGAGGCCCCGGTAGGCGCGAAGCTCGACTATGGATTCACTCTCACGAAACGACGCGGAATCTTCGATTTCGTTTCCCCACTCTGGGATGGGCAGGCCGATCATCCGACAATCGAGGCGGGACGGACGATCCAGGGGAAGAGCGCGGTCGCACCGCCGAACGAATTCTCCGAGGCGGCAGGGATGTGGAGATGGATCGCCTTCGCCATCCTGCTCCTCTTAGGCTGCTGGGCGTTGCTCTACCGGCTCGAGGCCAAACTCTGGCCGAAAACATAACCCCGAAAACGCGGCCTTGAGCTGGAAATCCTCGCTCGAAATCTCCATCCGGGGCTTCTCAAGCTATAGCTAATCGAGGGCTATTCCTCGAAGGATTCACAACCCAGATGTTGGGTCGCGCCTCCGACGCGAGCAATCGCACTGAGGGGACGGCCGCAGAGAACGCAAAGATTCGCAGCTTGGCGAGCTCTGCGAATTTCCTGCTCCCAATCCCTTTCAAACTGCTCGCGGGCGCGCCGGCTTTTCTCGGCATTCGCCTGTCTTTCCTGGTCCGTAAACAGATTCTCTTCTTCCTTGCGGTCGATCGTGTGAACAGTCATTGACTTTCCTCGTTCTCACTCAAAGGGAATGGCACGACATTGTCGCTGTCTTCCGATTCTGCCTGTGCTTCCACCTCGGCCCGGGTTTCCTCGAGGATCTCGTGCGCCAGTTCGACCCGGTCCTGACTTACAATTAATCGCACTTCGGCGGGAACACCCGGCAAAGGTGAACTTTCTCCCGAGATGTACACTTCGATACCGCTGGCTTCCAGCAACTCCTTCACGGTCTCAGCTTCCACCATATCCCTGGTAACAAAAACGGTGGCTTCTTCAGAGCTGAGTGTCGCGTCCATCTCTTCGGGAGGAAGAACGGAAACCAACGGAACGTCGCAATCCGAACAGCGCGCAAACCCGTCTCGGAACTCCGCGCCGCACTCCGGACAAAACATGGTGGTGCCTTTCGACAGATGGGATTAGACAAAGATCATACAGTGATAAAGTACGGCTCTATGGCAAAAATAATCGGCGCCGTCGCAAGTTCTCATTCGCCCACAATCGGGTTCGCCTTCGACACCAACAAACAGAACGATCCAGTATGGGCTCCCATCTTTGAAGGGTACAAACCCGTTCAGAAGTGGCTCGCGGAAAAGAAGCCCGATGTGCTGTTCATGATCTTCAACGATCACGTCACCTCGTTCTTCTTCGACCATTATTCGCAATTTGCTCTCGGCGTAGGCGAGTCTTACCACACGGCCGACGAAGGCGGAGGCCCGCGGCTGCTTCCTCCGATCAAAGGTCATCCGGCGTTGTCCGCGCATATCGCCGCCGGACTCGTCGCGGACGAATTCGATCTTTCGTTCTTCCAGGACAAAGGGCTCGATCACGGGTGTTTCTCGCCGCTGTCGATCCTGTTACCCCACAGCTCTACCTGGCCCGCCGCGATGATTCCGCTGCAGATCGGCGTGCTGCAAACCCCGAGTCCTTCGGCCAAACGTTGCTACAAGCTTGGGCAATCCCTGCGGCGTGCGATCGAAAGCTATCCCGAAGATCTCAAAGTCGCGATTGTCGCGACCGGGGGGTTGTCCCACCAGGTTCACGGTGAGCGATGCGGGTTCAACAACACCGAATGGGATATGAAGTTTCTGGACCTGCTGGAGAAAGATCCTCAGCAACTCACGAATATGACAATTGCCGAGTTCGCCACGCTTGGCGGATGGGAAGGCGCGGAGGTCGTGATGTGGCTTATCATGCGCGGCGCGATGGCTCCCAAAATCAAGAAGCTGCACCAGTCGTATTACCTGCCTTCAATGACCGCACTCGCCACTGCAATCTATGAAGATGACGGCCCGTCCGCTGCGGGCGATCCGAAGGAATTCCGCCAGCACATGGAGCATGAGCTTGTCGGTGCGGAAAAACTGGAGGGCACCTATCCGTTTACTCTCGAGATGAGCGTGAAAGCATATCGCCTGAACAAGTTCCTGCATGACCTGGTTGAGCCTGCTCATCGCGAGAAATTCCTGAAGGAGCCGGAGGCGGCATTTGAAGAAGCTCAGCTCACGGAACAGGAACGCGATATGGTCCGGCGGCGCGCATGGATCGAGCTGATTCAGTACGGTGTGATTTTCTTCTTGCTGGAAAAGCTCGGCGCCGTGATCGGCGTATCGAATCCCTACATCTACGCCTCGATGCGCGGATTGTCCCTGGAGGATTTCCAGAAGACCCGGAATCAGCAGATTCAGTATTCCGTGGCGGGCGATTCGAAGCAGATGGGCTTCGATAAGAAGAACTAGCGGACAGGAAAAGGGGGCTAATTCAGGGACGGTCACTAAATTCGTCCGACATGACTCGTCGCGCGCAGTAACTGCGCTTACGAATTTGGTGACCGTCCCTGAATTAGCCCCTTCCCGTGACGGACTCTTACTCCCGCTGGCCGCGGGGCCCCGCGCCCGCCGCAGGAGCGGGGGCGCCAGGGCGCGCACAGTCGGCAGGGTTACCCTGACCCGCCACTGTGCCATAGTCCCAGTGCTCATCGGCCTTGCCATCGACAAACCGCCACATGTCAAACCAGGTCGTGGTGTAGGTTTTTCCCGGCGTGCGAGGGTCCGTGCACTCCCGAGCCACCGCGACCGTCACGTAATCCCCTTCCGCAACCACGGATACAACCTTCGTGGCCCAGCTATTCTTGTCCGGGATCGGCTTCGGCGTTCCACGGCCGCCGAAAAAGGTCATAACAGTTTGCCGTCCATTGGCGCAGCAGGGATTGTGCTGTGTATATTTTTCCGTGAGCCACTTGGGCGCTTCGTCCCAGTGGCCGGCTTCAAGAAGATCGCGCATGATGTGCATCGCGGCCTGCTTGTTGGTGTTGAGCTTCTTATCCTTGCTGGTGAAGAGGGACTCCGGATCATTTGATCCGACGACCGGGTCCTGTGCAGCAAGCAGACCGGCTCCCATCACGACCGCAGCGAGCCCCAGAACAATCAGCGTGAGACGTATCTTCATGGACGTTTGTTCCTCCAACGGAAAGATCTATTTACAAACGAAACTTGCGAGATCTTCAGTATTCCCGCTTCCCTTATAGTTGGCAATCTTCGGATACTGGCACACCAGCCGCTTTCCGACCTGCATCCCATCCTTGTAGTGATTGACGACGAGTTCCTCCGGAGCTTTTCCGGTTTGCTTCCACTGCTCGATTGTCGCCAGTGGATCATAGTTGAAATTCTCGGCGCCTGTCGTGCCTCCTCCATGTCCCATGCCCGGGACCATGAAAAAGCGCATCGATTCCTGCGCCGCCTTTGACCCCACCTTCGAGACAACCTGCTTATAGTAATTCACGGCAACCTTGGGCGGGACGCTGGTGTCGTTCCATCCGCCGACGAGAATCAACTTCCCGCCACGAGCAAAAAACTTCCTCAGATCCGGGTCGACGGCATTCACCGGCGCAACCTCGGGCCGCTCGGCAAGCGCGACGTCACTGTCCCAGTTCAGTTGACGCGTCTTGTAATCCCAATTGGGATCTTTGAAAACGTAGTACTTGAAGAAATCCACCGGAATGCCGAGCGGCTGCGCACCGCCGGCCAGTTGCGCCCAGCCCAGTTCGCTTCCGGGATACATCGGCGAATAGATTTCTTCCTTCGTTCTCGGATTCACGGGCCCCGCATAAATCTTTCGGGCGGCTTCGACCTGAGGTGGAGTGAGGCATTTCGCATCTGCGGCGGCTTTGCATTGGATCACCACGGGATCGAACTTGCACTTCTCCACGTTTCCGATGATTCCGTCTTTCAGACCATCGGCCGCATCGCACGCATTCAACGCCGCTTCATGAATCGCCGGATACTTTTCAGGAGGAATGAAACTGGCATCATCTTTATGCGTGGCATACCAGGCCCACATCTGTCCGAAGGTATGCCGGGAGAGGTACGACGACATGCCCGTGATTGCAATCAAATCGTAGTCTTCGGGATAGCGTTGCGCGGCGCTCAAAGCGGCGATGGTTCCTCCGCCGCTTTCGGCCATCACGGAATACTTCAGCGTCGCGTCATAGTAGGCCTTGATGAGAGCCTTCGACACGACCGTCATCTCATGTGCGGAACGGTAACCGAAGTCCTTAATCTGCTCGGGATGAGTCATGGCATAGCTGGAATCGCCTTCGTGTCCCGTGTTGTTTCCCGCGGTGGCGTATCCCAGGCGCACGCCATTCGCGAGCGGCCCGGCGCCAACCGTCGCGCCGCCGCCCAGTCCTCCATTGCCTGTCCCGCGAAACTTTCCGTTCCAGCTCGCCGCGACCGGAAGCCAGAGTTCCATTTTGATGTTCGAATCATTCGAAGGTTTCAGCGTGGCCTGAACACGACAAAACGCGGGCATATCGTTGAATTGTCCGCGAGCCCCAGCAGGCGCTGCCGCCCCGGCTGCGGGTGCAGCAGGCGTGAAAGCTCCGGCCGCTACCGGCTGCGCCAGCGTGATCGTGGTGTTTGGCAGCGAGAGCCTCGAGAGGTCTTCGCAAGACGCCGCAATCGTTGGCGACGCATGACAGAGGCAAACCGCCAACAACAACGCGGATAAGAATCTGACGACCGCGAACGAATGAGGCATGGCCACCAGCCTTTCTAAATTGCGAGTGAATCTATCCCACTCCGGCACACCTGTAAAGGCGGGCTCTCTTCAGACGAGCCCGCCAGGACTACCGGGAAAGTCGAGCCCCAATTGAGAAACAGAGCCCTCTTTTGTTACAGAATCGTAAGGTTTTGGTATGGACAGTGCCCCAAATTTTCGCTATAAATAATTCTTCCCTGACACAGCGCTGTGCTGGGAAGCGGACTTCGAAGTCTTCGATCTTCCACTGAAGATCGAGGGCTTTTTTTGTTTTGAGGCGTTCTATCTGTTCAGGCAGAATGGTGCGGCTTTGGCCGAACTATCGCCACGGACTCCATACAACCAAAAATCAGGGATTTGAGAGGAAAAGTCATGACTCCAAAAGACATATTTAAGACAATCAAGGACAAGGACGTAAAGTACGTCGACTTGCGCTTCACCGATACGCGGGGCAAGGAACAGCATGTGAGTGTGCCAATCACTGCCTTCGGCGAAGACAAGTTTACTTCCGGCCATTTTTTCGACGGTTCGTCGGTCGCCGGATGGAAAGGCATCCAGGCTTCGGACATGATCCTGCTGCCAGACCCGACTTCTTCTTTCATCGATCCCTTTCTTAAGCAAACCACATTGGCGATTACCTGCGATGTTATCGAGCCTTCGGACGGCAAGGGTTACGATCGCGACCCCCGCTCGATTGCGAAGCGCGGCGCCGAGTACCTGAAGTCCACGGGATTGGGCGACACGGCGTTCTTCGGGCCTGAGCCGGAGGTCTTCATCTTCGATGCGGTCGAGTGGAATGTCGGCAGGCAAGGCTCATCCTTCAAGATCTATTCTGAAGAAGGCGCGTGGGCTACAGGCGAAACGTATCCTAACGGCAACAAAGGACATCGTCCCGCAGTCAAGGGCGGTTACTTCCCTGTTCCGCCGGTCGACTCGCTGCAGGACATTCGTTCTGAGATCTGTACTATTCTCGAAGAGATCGGCGTCATCGTTGAAGTCCACCATCACGAAGTTGCCAATGCCGGTCAGTGCGAAATCGGCACGAAGTTCGCTCCGCTCGTCCAACGCGCGGACTGGCTGATGCGCCTCAAGTATGCCGTCCACAACGTTGCAGCGCGCAACGGCAAGACCGCAACGTTCATGCCGAAGCCGATCGTCGGCGACAACGGTTCCGGCATGCACGTTCACCAATCGATCTGGAAGGGCGATCAGAATCTCTTCGCGGGCGATGGATACGCAGGCCTGTCGGAGTTCGCCATCAACTACATCGGCGGGATTATCAAACACGCGAAGGCCCTGAACGCTATTACGAATCCGGGCACCAATTCCTACAAGCGTCTTGTGCCCGGCTTCGAAGCTCCGATCAACCTGGCCTACTCGGCTCGCAACCGTTCGGCCGCAGTCCGCGTCCCACTCGTCACCAGTGCCAAGGCACGCCGCATTGAAGTGCGCTTCCCTGATCCGACAGCCAACTCGTACCTCGCGTTCACCGCGATGATGATGGCTGGACTGGACGGCGTGCAGAACAAAATCAATCCGGGCCAACCGATTGACAAGAACCTCTACGAACTGGATGCGGAGGAGGCGAAAAACATTCCGCATCCTTGCGCGTCACTCGACGAAGCGTTGGCGGCGTTGGACAAGGATCGCGCGTTCCTGACCAAGGGCGGCGTCTTCAGCGACGACATGCTCGATGCGTACATTACTCTGAAGGAAGAGGAAGTCACTCGCTTCCGCATGAGCACGCATCCGGTCGAGTTCGATATGTACTACAGCCTGTAAGAAAGGCATAGCCAGGGATTCCACGCACAGATTTGTCCGTGGAATCCCTGGCTTTTCTATTTCACTCGTACGGTTACGGTGTTCGAGTAGGCCGACGATGTCGTGGCATTGAACGCCTGAACTCGATACACATAATTGCCTCGGCTAACGCTGTCCTTGAATGTTTGCACATTCGCTCCAACGCCGCCAATGCGGGTGAAGGGCCCTGAGCTTGACAGTGCACGTTCAACATAAAATCCGGTTTCATTCGTAGAGCGATCCGTCCAGGTGAGGCCCACGAAGCCTTTGCCTGCGCTGCCCGTCAGGTTTGCCGGCGGGTTCATCACATTGGGATCGCTGTTTGCCGTAATCCCCACCTGGGCCGCGCCCGTCCCGCCGCGATTGTCGGTGACAGTCAGGACGGCTGTAAACGTCCCCGCTTGTGTGTACACATGGGATGGCGAAGCCGCCGTGCTTACCGCAGACCCATCGCCAAAGTTCCAGCTGTAACTTGCGATCGAGCCATCCGGATCGCTTGATCCGGCAGAGCTGAAACTGACCGTGAGGGGAACGATTCCCGATGTCGGAGTTGCCGATGCTGCAGCGACGGGCAAAGCGTTGGCCGTGCCTGCCGGAAACACCAGCAGTGTAATGCTCTGCGCCGGTGCAGTGAACGTAACGCTGGAGCCGCTAAAGCTCAGATCCGCGGGATGCGTGATCGCATTGGAAGAGGTGAGTTGATACCTTTGCGCCGTGCCGGTGGCTGAGAAGTTGCTCATCGCGATCGAAACCGGCGTCGTTCCCGAAAGATATTTGCTGATGACCATCAACGTCAAAGCGTTGTCGGAAGTGCGCTGGGCAGCAAACACCGCCACATTGTCGGGATTGGTGCCGCCGGCGGAGACGCTCACATCTCCGAACGTGGACTGGTTCCCATCGTAATTCCGATACATCTTGATTGCCTTGTAAGTTGGCGTTGAGGCGTCGGGAGTTGTCCAACGAGCGGCGATATCCAGACCCTCTCGTCCGAAGATGCCGAGAATGTCCGCCTGCGCCGTGGCGCCGTTGATGTGATTCTCAGCGCCCCAGTTGTATTCGGTGATGCCGATCGGAGTTCCGGGATAGTAGTAAGTGTTCACCCAACTGCGCAGCCGGGGAATCAGCTGCACCTTATCGTTGATCCAGGTCGGATCCGTGTAATTGGGGTCCCACAGCGACCGCGTGGACCGGTTGCGCGTCAACTGCATGCTGGTGCTGGTGTCATTGCTGAATTCGCCGCCCTGAGGGTAGTAGTGGACCGTGAAGATATCGAGCAGATGACGGCCGTCCACCTTCAACTGACTAAGGAGCCAGGGCAGGTAATCTGTTCCGCCATGCGCCGCGCGGTCCGGCAGAAAACTCCATCCATGCTGGCTGCCATACTGTTGGTCGTACCCGCTGAAGAGATAACCGCTCCAGCCCCATTCTTCAGGTCCGACGATCGCAGCATTTGGATCCGCCGCACGGATCTGCCCCGCATAGTCCAGCATGCGCGTTCGCATTTCATCCATCGTCGCGCCCACCGGATGGACATCGCGATGTGTGGAATGCCAGATGCTCGGCTCGTTGTCGAGAATGTAGTATCGGGGCAAGGCGCCTGAGGCCGCCCCCCAGCGATTGACGATCGCCTGCACCCACTGCCGCTGGATCCCGGAATTGTTCGTGGTGTTCGCGTCATTCGGGTCGTTGTTGACGATGGGCTGATTCGTCGATGTGAGAATGCCATTGCCGGCGTCGGGAAACCACTGCCAATCGTTGCCCGTTTGCGCCCCGTACTTTGTTTGGGAGTAGCTGGCGAGTTTGCCTCTGTTCGTACCGAGACGGGCAATCCAGTCGAGCATCGGAATGGTGATCATTGCTCGTGCCCTCCCGGACTCCGTCGTCGAAATGAACGTATCGCCGCGCTCGCCAGGCGTACTGCTCGTTTCGGCGATGCTTTCGAAATACCAGTCCTGCGCCCGGTTATCTGCGTTCAATTGCCAGTTGTAGCGGCTGGTGTTATTCCCGCCGTAACGGTTCAGCGGCACGTGCAGATCGTTGAGCTGGGCTGTACTGCCATAAGCGATGCCGTAGATTCTCGGGTCGATCGCGTGCCGCCCGGCGCCGACGTCGATTGTCACCGTCGTTGTGGGGTTTTGCGCAAAGCCCATTGTCCCCACGCCCATCGTGCAAAGAAGCATCGTGAGAACCAACACTCGAATCGAAACTTGACGCATGAAAACACCTCTGTGGCGAAAATCCTGATTGATAAATAGATAACACGCGGACCTATGGAACAACAGCAGGAAGGCACCGAGTACGAAACGCGAAGTGGGGTCAACGAAGTGCGGTCAATGCGGAAGTCTCGTCCGGTTTGCGATCGGGTTCATACTTGCGGCAAGAGCCTGGCTAATCCCTGCTCCAGCAGCTCCCTGCCTCGTTTCAACACGGAGCGTTGCCACGGCTCATCTTCAGGGGCGAAGGTTTCCTTCAACACTTGCTTTGTCGGATGGTCGAGCGTCCCACCCCCGTAGTTATGCCAACGGTTTTCCTGCCGCAACGCATGCAGCACCTTCGTGGGGCTACGCGTGCCAAATTCCTGCGTGACGAAGAACACTTCTGTTTTCGGCATGATGCGAGGGAGCAAGGTTTCGAGCGTTCCTCGGGCACGATAAGCGACACTCTTGTCCGGAGTCGACGGCGCGACGCGTTCGCCAAACATCCGGCGGAGCGAATCGTAATGTTCTTCATCGACGAGCAACGTATCCTCACCAGATTTACCCAGTCCGGTGTGCACATCGATGGCAATGATTCGTCTTGCGGAGGCCAGGCGGCGGGTAAGAAAATCCATGTATCTCTCCGGGCCCTGCTCGAGGCGCGTTCCCCCAAAGAACAATCCCCTTGGATATTCATACTGTCCGCCAACTACAGCCTGCTTGAGGGCGGGCATGCCGTATCTGAGAATCAGCCACGCGACTCTCAGCGTATAGAAATCTGTCGATGGCGGGCTCTGGGGGTTAAGAAACGAATCCAGCCTGGAATAAGCATCCGGCGCCCCGGCGTACCTTCCGTCCGCCACGAAATTGCGGTTCAAGTCCACGTTATTCTCATTGAATCGCCGCAGCCACGCCATTCCGTAAGGATTAAGCACATGGACAACAATCAGAGCGGTATCTGCGGGGAGCAGTGGAAGATCCCCAAGAAGTTGAAGCTGGATAGCGGACCCTGCAAAGCCCTCGACGCCGTGCAGGCCAGAGGAATGCAACAGGACACGGCGAGGACTGGCAGCCCCGAACCATGCAATATCGATTCCGAGCTCTTCGCCCTTTGGTCCCTTCGTATCCAGGGGAATTGTTTCCAATCGGCCGCCGCCAGCGTTCACCATTTCGCGGAAACGGCCGCTTGCCGAGGAGTAATCGGGAGAAAAGAATCTCTCAGACGGCTTCATACGAGCCTCCAGGTCCCTTGCTCGAGCGGGACGCAGTTTTCCGTGAGAGAAGGAAGAATGACGCGAGGAGCTGGAAGGACATTGTTATCTTCATGCGCGGCAATATAGCTCAGCAATTCGCGGCGCCGCCCGAGACCAGGACACTTCCTGAAGTGTCACAAGTGGCGTAGGAGGACCGAAGAGCGGAGGTCGGTGAAATTCCTCTCTGTCCCTGTTTAGCTCAGAGTTGGCTGAGCTTTGTCAGCACGCGCCGGTACATATTCTTCAACGGCTCGAGTTCCGCTACAGCAACATGTTCATCGATCTTATGGATACTGGGTCCGGGCGGTCCCAGCTCGATGACTTGAGGACAGATCTCTGCAATGAAACGGCCGTCGCTGGTGCCGCCACTTGTGGAGAGTTGCGCATCGATTCCGCTTTCCTCGTACACCGCCGCGCGCACCACATCGATCAAACTACTGTCGGTCGCGGGACGTGTCAGGAAAGGCATGCCGCCGATAACCCACCGAACGTCGTACTGCAAGCCGTGACGATCGAGCACCGCCGTCAGCCGCTGCTGCAGACTTTCAGGCGTGGATTCTGTGCTGAAGCGGAAATTGAAATCGAGCACACATTCTCCCGGAATCACGTTGGCCGCGCCCGTACCCGCATGAACGTTACTCGCTTGCCAGCTCGTTGGGGGGAAGGACGCATTCCCCCGATCCCATTCCATCGCCGCCAGTTCAGCCAGTGCCGGAGCCAGAACATGGATGGGATTTCTTGCCAGATGGGGATATGCAATATGTCCCTGGATTCCTTTGACCGTCAGTCTTCCGCTCATCGTGCCGCGCCGCCCGTTCTTGATCATGTCGCCCGTGCGTTTCAAGGACGTGGGTTCTCCGACGATGCACCAATCGAGGCGCACGCCGCGTGCCTGCAGGACCTCGCAAACTTTAACGGTGCCGTCGAGGGAAGGACCTTCCTCGTCACTTGTGAGCAGAAACGCGATCGACAAATCCGGTTGGGGATAGGCCGCGAGAAACTCCTCGCACGCCACGACCATTGCGGCGATGGAAGCTTTCATATCGCTGGCGCCGCGGCCGTACAGGTTCCCGTTGCGATGAGTGGGCGTGAACGGCGGACTCGTCCATTGATTCAAGGGCCCGGTGGGCACCACATCCGTGTGACCGGCGAATACGAGAGTCCGAGAGTTCGAAGACCTGCCGGGACGCATGGCCCACAGGTTGTGGACCCGGAAGTCCTGCGGCCCACGGTCCAGGCGCTCACAGACAAAGGCGAGGGGCGTAAGGCGCCTTTCGAGAATCTCCAGACACTGCGCGTCGTCCGGCGTCACCGACGGGCGGGCGATCAATTCTTCCGTGAGCTGCAGCGTGCGCGACATAAAGTACGGTCAGGCCCGCAGCAGGTCGTTGAGCGATGTTTTGGCTCTGGTCTGAGCATCGACGCGTTTCACGATCACCGCGCAGTACAGGCTGTATTTGCCGTCTTCAGATGGCAGGTTGCCCGACACCACGACAGAGCCGGAAGGCACACGTCCATAACGGACTTCGCCCGTGGCGCGGTCATAGATTTTTGTACTCTGCCCGATGTAGACGCCCATGGAAATCACGGAATTTTCCTCGACGATCACGCCTTCGACAATTTCGGAGCGGGCACCGACGAAGCAGTTGTCTTCGATGATCGTCGGGTTCGCCTGCAGCGGTTCCAGCACGCCGCCGATTCCCACGCCTCCGGAAAGATGAACATTGGCGCCGATCTGGGCGCAGGAACCCACGGTTGCCCATGTATCGACCATTGTGCCTTCGCCGACATAGGCGCCAATATTCACATACGACGGCATCAAGATTGCGCCCTTCGCGATATAGGATCCACGACGCGCCACCGCCGGCGGCACCACGCGGACGCCGCTGGCCTTCATCGCTGCGGCATCAAGGTGAGCGAACTTCGTCTGGACCTTGTCGTAGAAACCCAGTTCCCCGGCTTTCATGATCACGTTGTCGCTCAGGCGGAACGACAGCAAGACCGCCTTCTTGATCCATTGGTGCGTCGTCCACTGGCCTACGCCTTCGCGTGTGGCCACGCGCAAACGTCCTGCGTTCAGTTCGGCAATAACGTGCTCGACGGCGGCGCGCACGTCTGCGGCAACATCGCCCGGGTTCACAGTCCCCCGGGTTTCCCACGCCGTGTCGATGATGGCTTGTATCTGATCGGTCATCCGGTTCTTCCTTTAACGAAATCGACGATTCTCTGTGCAGCCTCTACACACTCTTCCGTTTCCGCCACGAGAGCCATTCGAACGCGGCCTGCGCCCGGATTGACTCCCTGAGCGTGGCGCGCGAGATAGCTGCCAGGCAGGACGGTCACATTGTATTGGGCCAGGAGTTCACGAGCGAAAACTTCATCATTGCCGCCTGGGACCGCGGCCCAAAGGTAAAAGGACGCGTCTGGCAGCCGAACATCCATCACCTCGGACAACATCGGCGTGACCGCGGCAAACTTCCGGCGATACATTGCGCGATTCTCACGAACATGCACCTCGTCGTTCCAGGCCGCAATGCTCGCCGCCTGGACCATGCCGCTCACGGCACTCCCATGGTAGGTGCGATACAGCAAAAACTGTTTCAGAAACCCGGCGTCTCCCGCGACGAAACCGCTGCGCATTCCCGGCACATTACTACGCTTGGACAGACTGGTGAAAACCACAAGATTCCTAAAATCGCGCAGGCCGCAGCGCTCTGCCGCTTCGAGAGATCCGAGCGGCGGTTCATCTCGGAAGTAGATTTCGCTGTAGCACTCGTCGCTCGCGATCACGAAGCCGTAGCGATCACTCAAGCGAAAAAGCTTCTCCCAATCGGACATGGGCATGACGGCCCCGGTAGGATTGCCGGGCGAACACACATAAACCAATTGAGTGTTCTCCCACACGCGATCCGAAACCGTACCCCAATTGATGTTGAAGTTGAGGGCCGAATCGCTGGGCGCATAGTAGGGTGTGGCTCCTGCAAGAATCGCGGCCCCCTCGTAGATCTGATAGAACGGATTCGGGCAGATGACGGTCGCGTTCGCGCGCGTCGGGTCGATCACCGTCTGCGCGAAAGCAAACAAGGCTTCCCGAGTGCCATTGACCGGCAGAATCTGGGCGGCGGGATCCAACCGGACTCCATAGCGCCGCTGCACCCAGGCGGCGCAAGCCTCTTTCAGGGCAGGCAGTCCCGCGGTGGCAGGATAGGAAGAAAGAGCCCCGGTCGCACTGCTCAAGGCGTCCAGCACAAGTTGAGGAGTGGCATGACGCGGTTCACCAATGCCCAGGCTGATAGCCGCATACGCTGGGTTGGGTGTCACAGGAGCGAAAAGTTGTTTCAACCGTTCGAAAGGATACGGCTGCAGACTTGCGAGCAGCGGGTTCATAACCGTCGGTTATTATCCCCGCCCCTCCAAATATTTCGATGAGTTCTTTTTTCTGTGCGGCTGCCAATGCGAAATTCGCATGGCGCTTTACACAATTCAAACCGGCCTTCCCGAAGTTCGGGAAGGCCGGTTTGAGACAGGGTGGTGAGCGCTTGTGCCGTGCTAGTCAGAACGTGAACCGAATCTGCCCCTGGACGGCGCGGCCGCCGGTTTTAGTCGTTATCTGACCGAATGGCGTGGCCGCGTTGATCGAGTTGATGGTGAAGCTCGGCGTCCCGGGTTGCGGGTGGTTCATGATGTCTTGAACGTCCGCCCGAAACTGAATCGCTTTCGATTCGGAAATAGCAAACGCTTTCTGAACATTTGCATCGAAGCGGTAGATTGCCGGGTCCCTGAAAACATTGCGTCCCAGGTTTCCACGAACGCCCGGTTGGGGATTCTGGAGAACAATCTGGTTGCCGCCGGGATTGATTCTGGCGAGCGCCTGCAACGTGCACCGCGGCACCGCGCCACCGTTCAGGTTCTGTGCCGAAGTCACCGTCGCGCATTGAGGGTCCGCCACCTTGACCCACTTGGCGGGATCGAAGAAGCGCCCCTCGAGGAACGCTCCATTGCTGGCTGGGGTGCCCCAGCGGACGCCACCGTCTTCCAACAATTCCTTCAGGAGAGCGGCGTTCACGACATCCGGAACACCATTCGCATACAACGAGTTGTTGGTCGTGATGGTGCTCCAGTTGCCTGTCGTGAGTGTGTAGATGACGCCTACCTGCCACCGTTCAAGAGCGCGTGCAAGAACGCCCGAACTGTTGCCAAAGAGCAGCTTGCTGGGACCTAACGGCAGTTCCACCACGCCGTTGGATCGGAGCGCATGAGGATGGTTGTTGTTTACGATGGAGTAGTCGGGTCGCCGGTCAACCGGGTTGGTATAGGTCGTACCGATCCCCAGGTTCTTGCTCCACGTGTAGTTCATCGAGCCGCTGAATCCGCGGGTCGGGCGCAGCGTGACCTCCGCCTGCAGCGAATGATAATTGCTGCTGGCCATGTTCGACAGATAGTTGACCGTGCTGAACTGCGGGTTCGTCGCGATGAAGTTTTCGGGCGTCCCGTTGAAGCGCAGGACCGCTCCGCGAACTGTCGCGGGGACGTCGGGCAGAGTGGTATTCGCCGTCGCCGTCTTAATGTAGTTGAGCGTGTTAAGAGAAGCAGCGACGCCGGAGTAGTTGCCATTAGCCAGGTTCGTGTTGAACGTCGGGCTGGACCGCATCTGGAAGGCGGCTGTTTGCAGAACGCCGCCCGCCGGCGTGGTTCCCACGGCTCCGTACGGTGTACCCGCGGCGCAGCCGGAGGCACAGAGATTGATGCCGTTGAAAATCTGGTTCAGCAGTGTCGACTCTCCGCCGGTACGAACCTTGTCCAACTCCGCAATCAAGCCGTTATAGAGGAAGTTGGGACTGTTCAGGTTCACCGAAGTGTAGTTCTTCTTCGACAGTGTTCCAATGTAACGGACATCCAGAGTTACATTCCTCCGCATCGCCCGCGTCACGGACAACGTGAGGTTCTCCGTGTAAGGCGACGTGTAATTGGGATCGAAGAAACTGATTGCCGTGTTGCGGTCCGTGATCGGAATCGGCGCCATGGGAGCGACCGGCACAGGAGTCGGCACGTAGGATTTCACGCTGTTGAGATCAAGGTAGAGAACCGAGCTGTCACCCGAATACGTGCCGGGATAGGTCTTGCCCGGCGGATTGCTCAGCGGGCCTTCGAGCGTGTTGAAACGACCGCCCCCCTGGAAGGTGACCTGGTAGCCGCCCCGTATTGTCGTCTTACCTTCACCGAACCACGGAACCTGCCATGAGAATCCCGCGGCCGGCCCGAAGTTGTTGTTGTCGTTCCGGTAGACCGTTGCGCCGGGGTTCGGCGAATTCGGCCCGACGAAACGCAAAGTGGTGTTGTCGCCTTTGCGCGCGCCCGGAACCATCCAGCCGGAGAAATCGGTTCCCGAGTAACCGAACGCGGAGCCGACGGGGCCCACGGTCAGACCGGAAGCCGCGAAGGGAACGCCGTACCACTCGTACCGCATCCCGATGTTCAGTGTGACGTTCTTCGAGACCTTGTAATCGTCCTTCACGAACACACTGAATTCGCGCTGCTTGACTGTGTTTGAAATCAGCGATGAATTCCGGTAGTCGGAGAAAGTGGTTGCCTTTGGATCCGTCAGGAAATAGGCATTGTTGATCGACGTCAGTGAGCCGGAAAGGAAGTTCAACAGATTCCGGGCGCGTGCCGCGTCGTTGGATTGGAGTCCCGTCATGGCGGGGTTCGTGTTCGCAATGGCTGTGGGTCCCGTGATGGCGAGAGGCGCGCCAGGAGCTGCACCACCGACGACCACGACCGGCGACTTGGAGTTGACGAAGAAGGCGTTGCCCGGGCTGCTGCCCGTGGAAGTGCTGCTGTTGTAGCGAACTTCGCCCCCGAATTTGAACGAATGAGTGCCCCTCGACCAGGTTAGAGTGTCGCCGTAAGTGAAGCTCGGCGTCTTGTCGCGAGCCGTGGCCGTGATCGCGGTGCCGGGCCCAGGGCCGCCGAAGGCGGGGCCGCCATCACACACTCCCGGTGTGCCCGTGGGTCTGGCTCCCGTGATGGGATTGCAAACTCGCAACGCCCACAACAGTTCCGGCAAGATTTTGAAGCCATTGACCGGTGCCGGCAGGTAGGCGTTGATCGCCTCTTCGTTAACGGGCCGGTCCCAGGGAGCGATGACATTGGTTCCATTAACGCGGTAACCGAATTTACCTTCGTTCACCATGGACGAAGTCAGCGTCGAGACCACGCCGGCCGTCAGTACGGTGGGCCGGTGGTAGTTCTCATTGCTCCAGGTGTTCGGCAAACCCGCTACCACGTCGTCGGAAACGACCCGCTCGTGAGTAAAACCGACGTTGACCTTGTTTGAAGAATTCACCACGTGGTCGACGCGAATGTTGATCTGCTTGCGTTCCCCAGTGCCTTCGCCAACGCTAAAAAGGTTGTCCAGACCTCTAAAGTGAACCAGCGAGCGATAGTTCGCCACGTTCAACCCGTCGAGAGTGACGACACCGTTGTTGCTGAAGTCGTTCGCCGCGGGCAATAGCTTGAGCGTGCGGTCCACGAGGCCCGTCGTGTCTTTCTGAGTACGGAAGGAGTCCCAGGAGCCCGTGTTTGTTCCATTCGAGCAGTCGGCGTTCGGAGTGCCGCCGCTGAAGGTAACCGGCCCGAAAACGCTGATGTAGCGCAGGGGCGCCCCGGGAGTCGGAGGCACTGGATTCCCGTTGACGTCGACAACCGCCGTGGTCGGTGTGGCGCCGCCGACAGTGGCCGCGCCAAAGGCGCCGTTATTGACGCCATCAAAATAGCGGAAAATGCCATTGCGGGCGCAGGGCGTCAGTACCGCTGCATAAGTGGTGTTGCGCTGCCGATTAAAGTTCATGTCCCACAACGCGTAGAAAAATGTCTTGTTCTTGACGATCGGACCGCCGACGGCGATCGTGCCCTGGTTGATGTTGGCCCAGGACGGTTCGATTCGTTTCGGTTGAGCGCGGTTGTTCGTCCAGCTGTTCGGATTCAGCGCCGTGTTCTGAACGTTCCATGTCGCCGCACCGTGGAAGGTATTCGTGCCCGAGCGCGTTGAAATCTGGACCGCGCCATTGCCGCGCCCCAGCTCCGCGTCCACGGGCGCCACGATCAGCTTAATCTCGCCAACCAGATCCTGATTCATAACAGTCGCCGTGTTGATTCCCGTCGGATATCGCTCATCCTGCACCATGATGCCGTCGCGAATCACGGGCACGGCCTGCGCGCTCACGCCCGCCAGCGTTGTGGCTTCACGTCCGAAAGCGCTCTGCCCCGGGGCGCTGGTCGCGACGAAGTTGTCGAGACCGCCTAACAGAGTCAACATATCGAGGATGTTGTTGCCGACCACGGGCAGGTCCTGAACGCGCTTCTGCGTCAGGACCTGCCCTACAGTTCCGGTCGAAGTCTGGAGGGTGATGTCTGCAGTCGTCGTGACCTCCACGAGTTGATTCAAGCTGGCCACCTTAAGCGTAAAGTTCAAACGGATGGTGACCGCGTTCCCCAGCACGACTCCCTGGTAGTTCTGTCCCTGAAACCCTGGAAGTTCCGCGGACACCGTGTAGGAACCCGGGATCAAGCCAAGAATGTTGTAGGCGCCGGATTCGTTGCTTACCGAAGATGAGACGACGCCGGTTGCAGTGTTCGTCGCCCGGACTGAAACGCCAGGCAACACCGCGCCTGTAGAATCAGAAGCCGTCCCCGTAATGGTCGCGTTGTTGGCCTGTCCGAAGGCCGTACCTGCGGCCTGGAGCAATAGCAACACGCATAGCACTAGTTTCTTAGTCATTTTGTCTCCTAGAAAATAATGTTGAGAGGATTCGGAGGGAGGTCCACTCAACGAATGCATGAACGAAGCTCTGGCGGGGACTAAATCACTAATAACAAAACAGTGTCAACCAATATGTCGTTAGCCCCGTTTGTCCATTGGCTGCTGTTCCGTCGATGCGATCTTCCACTGGAATATCAGTTTGCGGATCTGAAACGCAGAGAGGAATTTCGCCTGGAATTCCTCAGGCCACGCTTGTCCAGAGCTGCTCTTCGTCGATTCGGTCTGCCACTGGAATGTCAGTTTTCAGATTTGAGGGACAAGAGGAATTTCGCGTGAAAATCCTCTCTGTCCCTATGCATTGCTAGAAGTTGATCCGCGAGTTCACCACGAAGCTCCGGGAACCACTGGCAGTGGTGATGCGGCCGAATGTATTGTTGCCGTTGATGGACGTGCTGGGGTTTCCGAAGTTCGGATGGTTCAACACGTTGATTGCATCCACGCGGAATTCGAATTCCGTGCGCTCATAGATTTTGAACCGCTTCACAATGTTCGCGTCGAATCCCAGGCTCGAGGGTCCTTTCACGGTGGAATACCCCAGGGTTCCGACCTCTCCCGGTTGAGGATTTACCAGCGCAATCTGGCCGTTCGGAGCGACGATCGCTCGATTGGTGTAAGCGGTGCTCAAGCCATTCAACGTGGAGACGCCCGCAAGCCCCGGGTCCGGAATCTGCGTGAATCCATCGAAGTAGACGACGCCATTGGCCAGTTTTGTAATTTTTCCGGCACCGTTCGGAAAGGGGCCGACGATGTTCGGCTGGGCTCCGACGGTACTGATGGTGGAGATACCGGAAGTGATGCTCAGAGGCGCTCCCGAGTTGTAGTTCAGGATGCCGCCCAATTGCCACTTGTTCACGATCTCCTGGATCCAGCCCGGAGCGTTGCCCAGAAGAAAATGGCCCGTTCCGAACGGGAGCTCAAATGTGCCGTTGCTGGTGATCTGATGGGCGCGATCGAAACCAAGATTGGTCTTTTCGAGGGAGCGGTTGGTCGGGTCGCGATAGGTTGCTCCGGTATCGCTGTCGCTATCGCCCAGGGCCTTGCTCCAGGTCCACGTTGTCGAGTTCGAGAAGCCATGGCTGAAATGTGAGGTGAACCGCATTTGCAGGGCGTGATACGTGGAGCTCCCCAGGTTGTCCAACATCGACACACCTGCATACTGAGGGTTGACCACGATGTAGTTTTCCGGAAATCCAGACCTGCGCAGAACGGCGCCATTATTCGAGCTGCCGGTGCCGGTCGTGAGGGTATTCAGAGTATTCACAAACCCGCCGACGTTGCCATTCGCCAATTGAGCGCGCGTCGTCGTGTTCGTGCGAACCGCCATCGCTCCGGTCCACGAGCTACCGTTGACCGTCTGCGCTCCAGTGCCGCCCAGGTTGATACCACTCAGCATTTGGTTGAGCAGAGTGGATTCGCCGCCCGCGCGGACTGCGTTGAATGCATCGAAGAGGGCTTTGTTGTGGTGTAGCGCGTCGATCTGGTTGAGATTGAGCGTGCCCCACAACTTCGATCCCTTGGTTCCAATGTAACGGATTTCAAAGGTGTTGTTCCTTGCAACCTGGCGCTGGATTTCCAGGTTCCAGTTCTGGGTGTACGAGGACACACGGTTAATCGTACTCAGGGTCAGCGATCGATCGGTTGTCGGAACCACAAAAGGTGACGTGGTGGCCGTCCCGGTTGGGAATGGAATGGGCAACGTGATCGTTGAAAGACTCGTGACAGCGGATGGCGTGTAGTTCAAACCCGTTCCGCCGGAGATGAGATTGACACCGGGAACCGTACCCACGACGTTATCGGCTGTGATGAAGTCGCGCTGTGCGCCTTCATAGCTGATGCCGTATCCGGAGCGAAGGACGGTTTTGCCCTTGCCGAACCACGGCACGTTCCAGCTGAATCCCACCGAGGGCGCAAAGTTGTTCATATCCGTCCCCTTCAGGTTGACGCCGATATCGGGGTGTGTGGAGTTCTTGCCGACAAACTGCACCTGCGTCAGGTTGCTGCACGTGCTGGTGAACCCGATCGTACCCGGACTGGATGTGCACGTCACACCCGTCAACGCGCTCTCATCGTTGCCGATAACTCGTGCCGCTCGCCCGTTGCGTTCAAAAAACTGGCCGTAATACTCCCAGTGGACGCCAAGATTCAGCGTCAGATTGGGACGGAACTTCCAGTCGTCCTTGAAATACGCGCTCATCTCGCGCTGGCGCTGTTCGAAGAACTTGTACCTGATGGTCGGGGAGCCGGCCAGCGTTGGATCCTGGGCGCTCGCCACCCCAAAAGCCTGGTTGATCGTGGCGATGGATCCCGACAGGTCGGTCAATAATGTGCGTGCAGTAGCTGCGGGATTGGCGTTCAGGCCCGGATACACCGTGCTGTCGAGTCCGTTTACCGGATTGCTGCCCGCTCCAAGCGTGGTCAGGGGCGTGAAATTCGGATCGCCGAAGCCGCTCGAAAGAGTGTTGCGGAATTCGAAACCGCCCTTGTAGGCATGCTTGCCATGAGTCCAGCTGAGATCGTCGCCGATGGAGTATTGCGGACTGACATGCCCGCGCCACACTCCAAATCCACCGTAACTCACGAACGACGTCCAATTTGTCGGCGTCACCCGGAACGGAGCGCCATTGGCTGTCGGGACAAACTTCAGAGCCTCCGTGCCGACGTCATCGGGCCGGTTTCCGGCTGCGTATTGAAGGTCGATCGACCGTCTCCGTCCAGCGCGGAATTCGTTGAGCAGTGTCGGGGACAAAATCGATGTGAAGGAGATGATGTACACGTCCGGGCGCTTCACCGCCAAACCGTCAAACCCGGACGGCCACGCGCGCTGGCCCGCTTGACCTGAACCGCTCCATGTCTTTTCTCTGGTGCCGACGACACTGAGTTTGTGCCTGGAGTTGAACTGATGGTCAATGCGAGCGGTGTACTGGTCGCGATTGACGTCGGTTCCATTTCCGTTCGCGAGGTCCAAACCCTCCACGCGGCGGGTAAACCGGATGATGGCGGTGTTCAAACCATCGCCCCCGGTAAACTCATTCGGCAGCGGCATGCGCTTGAGCGTCTCCTGCATGTAGGCGCTCGCACTGATCAACGACCGAAGCGGATCGCGATAGGTGTGGCAGTTCGCGACGACAGCGCCGGCATACGTGCAGTTGCCGAACAAATCGATTGCCGCCAGGGGACCGGTTGCGCTGGCCGGCCTTACGGGATCGCCGTTCCGATCGACGGTTGCGTTGGCGTTATTGAAGTTGGCGTTATCGGCGCCCGGAAAGTATCGGAAGATCCCCTGACGCGCCATGGCGGTCAGCGTGTTGCCGGTGGCGTTCTGCCGCTTGAGATCGCGTTGACCCTCAAACAGGACGAAAAAAAACGTCTTGTTCTTGAGAATCGGCCCGCCAAGGCGTACTCCAAACTGGTTGCGGTTGTCATAACTCTTGGCGACGTTGTTGAAGTTATTGAACCAGCTGCTGGCATCGAGGGCGGAGTTGTGGTTCACCCAGAATGCGCTTCCCTTGAATGCGTTCGTTCCCGAGCGAGTCACCATCGACACCTGGCCCGAGCCACGCGATGTCTGCGCATCCACAGGCGCCACGACCACCTTTACTTCTTCGACAAGGTCGGGACTCGCGAACGTGATCGACCACGCGCCGTCTTCAAACCTTCCCGCAGAAACGTTGATACCGTCTCGCGTCGTATTCACAGAGCTAATGCGGCCGCCCGCAAAGTTCGCAACAAATCCGTTAGAGGACTGAACTCCCGCTGTGGCGGCCACCAGGCCGAACACGTCGCGAACGGCCAGGGGCAGATCGCGCACCTGCGAGTCATTAAGAACCGTCCCCACAGAATTTGAGGACGTTGCCAGGAGCGTGTCCGCTGCCGCGGTTACATCCACTGTCGTAGACGTACTGCCGACTTCCAGCGTGAAATTGAATCGCGCTTGTTGGGCGCCACCCAACTGGAAAGCCTTTGCAATCGACGGCTTGAAACCCGGCAGACTGGCCTTGACGTCATATATTCCAGGCTGAAGGCTGGCAAACTGATAGGCCCCGGCTTCATTCGTCAACACCGTCGTGACGATACCCGTTCCCGTGTTCGTCGCGGTAATCGTGACGCCCGGGATGAACGCTTTCGTTGGGTCTTGAACGGTTCCACCCAACGTCGCGTTCGTCGACTGCGAGAACGCATCCAGGGACAAAACAACACTAACGAACAGCGCCGCCGTGAAAAGCCTTCGCATAGCCCCCCCTTGATTTTGGTTGCCAGAATTCTTGCTGCGCATCATCGACGACGCGACCGGAAAGCGTCAAGGGAATAGGAACAAGTCTCAGAAATCGGGGGGAGCCTTTCCGCGACGCGGTTTCCTACCGTATCTGGCTTCGAAGAAGATTTAACAGCGGTTCGCGTTCGTCGGCGTCGAGTTTGCCGTTGCCGTTTCGATCGAAGAGACGGAAAACCACAGCCAATGCTTCGCGTTGCTGTGGCGGAATCTCCGTCGGGATATTTTCGACCGTCACGCCTTCATAGAGAAATGCTTCGAGGTACTGAACCGCGATCTGACGTTGAAATGCTTCCGCGTCGGCGGGCGTCGGCAAAGAGACTCCAATGAATGCCAGCGCCATCTCGTCGGTCGTTTGTTCACCCCACCTCACACGCACGGGAGGGTGCGCGGGATTGCGCGGGTTGTCGGCCGAGTTGTCGAACGTGTATTCCAGGTCAATGCGAGTGTCCTTAGGCAGTGTGAAGGGTTTTTCGTAAAGGTAAGCGCCTTGCCAGTTGAAATCCCAATCCTTGATCCAGATCAAGGGGACTGTCGATCCGTCGGGCGGATGCGCCGTTATCTTCATGTCCCTGGCGAGATAGTGAGCGTGTGGCGCGATAGCGACCACGTCGACGTCGCGTGGCAGAATGATTTGTCCTTTCACGACATAGTTGGCGTCCCCTGCAGGGATATCGATGCGCGGTGCCAGAACAAGAGCCGCGGTACGTCCTTTCTTCGGCGGACCTGCGGCGAACGTCAATCCAATGGACGATTGATCCATCTCCACCTTTCCGGACGGATGGAAGTGAATCTGAACCACGAGATCGGATCCCTGCGGCACGGGGCGGGCGTTATCCGCATCCGGCGGTGGAGGAAGAGCCCCGGGCGCCCAACCGCCAATCAGTCCGGCCGCAGGAATTCCGGGGCCGCCGAAGCAGGGATAGCTGCCACCGCCGCGAACCGCCCGAGCCCGCGCAGTACCGCTGCTGTCCACGAAAACCAGCGCGTGATGCACGACACGCCGATTTTCAGGCCGGAATTCAAGGCTGCCAACGTAGGCATCGTGATCCAGGCCTAAAGGCAACACAAAACATCGAAACTGATCGGGCCCGTCCGCTGCCAGGGAGTACTTTGAAGCCAGAGTCAGTATCTTGTCCGGCTTTCCACTCTGCCAGCCGTCCGTGAACGTGGGAGCGGCAGGCTTGTCTGCCGCATTTCCTTCGGGCGCCCCAGCGTCAGCCCATTCCCGGATAAGCGCGATCTGCGTATCGGTGAGACGGCGCTCATTCAAAAACTTTCCATATCCCGGTTCTGCCTTCCACGGCGGCATGTATCGCCGCTCCGTGACAGTGGAAATCAGCTTCGCCCGCTTCGAAGCATCCTGATACGTGAGCAGCGAGAATGGCGCGACCTCACCGGGACGATGGCACGTGGAGCAGTTCTGATAGAGAATCGGTGCGATGTCCTTGTTGAACGTAGGTGCGGCCGCGAAGGATGCGACCGCATAGATCGGTACAGCGAGAAACGCGGCGATGAAGAGTCTCACGGCTTCCTTTCCGGATTCGCCAGGCTGATCGCACAGCCCACGGCATTGGTTGTCGGGTGAATGACAGGTCTTCCCGCCAGAACGGCATCCAACGCATCTCGCAAATCGCGTTCGGTTGCCGCCGGCCGTTGTCGATCAAAATCTGCGACGCGGTTGTCGATTCGTCCCAGATACAAAACCTTGCCGGCGTTTGAAAGCACAGCAACTTCTGGGATGGCGGTCGCGCCGGTCAGCCGAACCAGCACTTGATTCGAATCGAGCAACATCGGGAATGTAAATCCGAACTCTTTCGCGTGCTTCCGAACTTCGGCATCCGGGATCGTGGTATCTGCCTGAACTCCATAAAACGCGATACCCCGGGATGCGTAATCCGTGCGAATCCGATTCATCTCCGGAACATAACCATTGCTGAGCGGACAGTCGGTCGTGGTGAAGAAGACGACAACGGCCCGACTTCGGGCCCATTCATCCTGGTGATGAACGAGTCCGGCGGTATCCCGAAGGGCAAATGAAAGGAGTATTGCGATCAGCGTGGCAATCATCGTGAATATGAAAACATACAACAGCTTTTTCGGGATGGGCAAAACTAAGTGATAAGCCGCGGGGCCGCGGACGGCGGTTTGCCTTGCGGGGGGAGTCAATCCATGACGATCACTTCGTTGTCACGCGGGGTGCAGCAACCCTCAAACCCCCTATCTAAAAATCTTCGTCCTGCAATGATAGTGGTAAGCTTCGGGCCGCCGACGGCGGCTTGCCAGTGGGCGGAGTTCATCCATGAAGATCACCAACATTGTCGTGCGCGACATTCGGTTTCCCACGTCCTTGCAGCAGGACGGTTCCGACGCTCTCAATCAAGGCGACTACTCCGCGACCTACATTGTGCTCGAAACGGAAACGGGCCTCGAGGGTCACGGCCTTACGTTCACGAACGGCCGAGGCAACGAGATCGTTGTCGCCGCCGTTCACGCCCTGAAGCACCACGTACTCGGTCGGAGCTTCGACGACATCGTGGCGGACATGCGTTCGTTCTATCGCGACCTTACTGTCGATAAGCAGCTCCGCTGGCTCGGGCCGGAGAAAGGAATTCTCCACATGGCGACGGGCGCGCTTCTGAATGCGGTATGGGATTTATGGGCCAGGCGCGAAAAGAAGCCCATGTGGAAGCATCTCGTGGATTTATCTCCGGAGCAACTGGTCTCCACGATCGACTTCTCCTACATCACAGACGTGCTTAAGCCAGAAGAAGCAATCGACATGCTGCAAGCGAGCCGCGCGGGCCGCGATGTGCGTGAGGCCGAAATGCGCGCCGAAGGCTACCCCGCGTACACCACATCCACCGGATGGCTGGGTTATCCCGACGAAAAGGTACGGCGCCTCTGCAGGGAAGCGATCGCCGAAGGTTGGACAGCTTTCAAGATGAAAGTCGGGCAGAATCTCGAGGACAACATCCGGCGCGCCGCGATCATGCGCGAAGAGATCGGTCCTGACCGCAAGCTCATGATGGACGCGAATCAATGCTGGGACGTTGACGAGTCTATCGCGCAGATGAAGGCGCTCGCCCGGTTCGACCCCTGGTGGATCGAGGAGCCGACGAGCCCCGACGACGTGCTGGGCCATGCGCGGATCGCCCGGGAAATTTCACCGATTGCCGTGGCCACCGGCGAAGTCTGCCAGAACCGCGTGATGTTCAAACAACTTCTTCAGGCAGACGCGATTCGTTACGTGCAGGTCGATTCGTGCCGCATGGGGGGCGTGAACGAAGCGGTGGCCGTGATCCTGATGGCGAACAAATTCAGGAAGGCCGTGTGTCCGCATGCCGGCGGCGTCGGTCTGTGCGAGTATGTCCAACACCTCTCGATTTTCGACTACATCGCGGTGAGCGGATCGCTGGAGAACCGCCTCTGCGAATACGTCGATCACCTTCACGAACATTTCGTCGATCCCTGTATCGCGAAGAACGCGCGGTACGTGGCGCCGTTAAGTCCGGGCTATAGCATCGACATCAAGCCGGAGTCGATCGCGGACTACGAGTTTCCTGGTGGGCAAGTCTGGCAAACTTTGAAGAGAAATTCGAGATGATCGAAAAGGCCATCGAAAGAGTTGGCCGTATCCGTTGGGAAATCTGCGCGCTGCTCTTCTTCGCGACCACGGTCAACTACGTCGACCGCTCGGTCCTCGGCGTTCTCGCCCCAACGCTGCGGAAGGAGATCGGTTGGACAGACCAGCAGTATGGCCAGATCAGCGCGGCCTTCACGCTGGCCTACGCGATCGGTTTCCTGTTTGCGGGCTGGTTCATCGACCGGTTCGGCACGCGAATCGGCTACGCGTTGTACGTGCTCATCTGGTCGCTCGCCGCCGCAGGCCATGCCCTCGCTGCAACGGCCTTCGGCTTCGGCGTGGCCCGTTTCATGCTGGGTATCGGGGAGTCCGGCAACTTCCCTGCCGCCATCAAAACCGTTGCCGAATGGTTTCCGCGGCGGGAACGGGCTTTTGCGACGGGCATCTTCAACGCAGGTTCGAATGTTGGCGCCATCGTCGCGCCCCTTGTCGTTCCATGGTTGACACTCCACTACAGTTGGCGGGCGTCGTTCGCGGTCACCGGCCTCTTCGGACTCCTGTGGGTATTCTTCTGGTGGCCGCTGTACCGAAAGCCGGCAGAGCATCTGCGGCTGAAGCCCGCTGAACTGAAACTCATCGAAAGCGATCCGGCCGAACCGGCCCTCACCGTCAGTTGGCTGGAGTTGCTGCAGCATCGCCAGGCCTGGGCCTTCGCGGTAGGCAAGTTTCTGACCGACTCGGTGTGGTGGTTCTACCTGTTCTGGTTCCCCCTGTTTATGGCCGACACCTTCGGATTCGATTTGAGAAACATTGGGTTGCCTCTGGTCACGGTGTATCTGCTTGCCGATGTGGGCTCGGTAGGAGGCGGCTGGTTAAGTTCGAATCTCCTGAAGCGTGGCTGGACGCCCAACGCCGCGCGCAAGACCGCGATGCTGGTGTGCGCCGTCCTGATCCTGCCTGTTGCGATGGCGCCTCGTGTAATGAATCCGTGGCTTGCCGTCTGGCTGGTGGGAATCGCCGCGGCGGCACATCAGGGTTTTTCCGCCAACATCTTCACGATAACGTCAGACATGTTCCCGAAGGCCGCCATCGGATCCGTGGTCGGCTTTGGCGGTTTTGCGGGGGCGATGGGAGGTTTCCTGATGAATCTCGGAGCGGGCTGGTTTCGCCAGAATCAGGGAAACTACGTCACGATGTTCACGATCGCGGGCGTCACTTACCTGATCGCCCTGGCTGCCATTCACATCCTCGCGCCACGGCTTGAGCCTGCCAAATTACGGGCGGGAACCTAGTCGTGCGCGTATCCCCTCCTCTTGAGGAGGGGTGGCTGCGCGACAGCCAGCGGGCTGACGCGCAGACGGGGTGGTCAGGGTTTGGTAGAAGTTTCGGCATGCCGGACCATCTCTTGATGCTTCCCCCTACCGGGCTCGCGCTCCGCGCCCGGCCTTCGGCCACCCCTCCTCAAGAGGAGGGGACCCGCGCGACGCCATCCTCGCCATTACCTGGCGAGGGCTTCCACCTTCGAACCAAAACCCGTCCGCGGTCCCTTGTTATCGCGTTGCAGCACTCTGTCGGTGTTCGCGATGGCGAAGCCGGTCTGATAAACCAGCTGAGCGATGCGGGCCATTTTTGGAAACTTGATCTTGTCCACAGTATCCGTGATGCGGTGATAGTCCGGGTGAAGGCCCGTCGTGAAGAACGCGATCGGAATGCCCTTCGACGCATAGCTGTAATGATCGCTTCGGGTATAGACACCTTCCGGATCATTTGCGTCGTTCAACTCGTAGTCCAGCGTCAGCGGAGCGGTCAGCGTTGTATTGGTCTGAACGATGAGATTGTGAAGGTCGGTACTGATTCGGTCGGCGCCCACGATGAACAGGGTATTGCTGAAGTCGCCTTCAATGTTGTCGCAGTCATCACGGCCGATCATATCCATGTTGAGCTGTGCTTGAACCTTCTCGAGAGGCACGACGGGGAAATCGGCATTGTAGCGAGATCCGTACAAACCGGCTTCCTCGCCGGCGTGCCATACAAGAACGACGGATCGCTTCGGCTTCGGTCCCGTGGCAAAAGCCTTGGCCAGGGAAAGAAGCGCAGTGCTGCCCGATCCATCATCGTCGGCACCATTGCTTACGAGATCCCGCTGATCCAGCGGCTCTGCCGGAGTCGCAGGCCCCCGTTGACCCTGTACGCCCGCTGGCGCTGCGCCACGTCCTCCGCCTGCGCCACCGCGCGCTGGCGTGGGCCGCTGAACAACCTTGCCGGCCGCAACGATAGCGGCCTGAGCTTCGACACTTCGCCGGCGACACGCGTCCGGCCCGCCACCGCGGCCCGTTCCATTCTGGCTGTAGCCGATATGATCGAGGTGCGCGCCGAACATCACGTACGTTTCTTTCAGAGCAGGATCCGTTCCTTCCACCATCCCCACGACGTTGTGGGTAATCTGCTCGGACAGCACATCAAACGTATTGTCGATGTTGATTGTGACTTTGGCAGGCAACGAGAAAGGTTGGATGGCCTCTCCTTTCCCGGCCCTGGAACGAATATCCGCAAACTTCACCGGGCTATCCGCGAACAGAGTTTCAAAGAAGGTTTCGTCACCGGAAAAACTCGGAGCGACGATTCCATCCACGCGCTGCACGGTGGTTAAGTCCACGGTTTGTGCACCGCGAGCGCCGGCAGCTTGATTGCCGCCACGACCGCCGCCCGCACCGCCGCGGCCCCGAAGGGCCTGTTGTGCCTGAGTGACAGCGGCATTCGCCTGATTTAGCGCGTTGAGAGCCTGCGTCAACGCCTGCTCCGCCTGCGAGGGCTGAGCCGGCGCCGGCGCAAAGGTAATCGCTGCGATGGCGCCGGCGGCGAGTCCTCCGGCGGGACCGCCTCGCGCTCCGCGCGCACCGCCCGCGGGAGGCGGCGGAACCCCGGCATTCCCTCCTGCATTGACACCTGCTGGAGCGGCCGGGACAAGATTGGGCACGCTCACGATCAGCTTGCCCTTCAAGTCAAGTCGCTCATAATCCGCAGGCAACCCGTAGCCCACGAATTCGACACCGGTAAACGACAGAGCCTGCCTTCCGCCGGAGTTCGCTGCAAAGGTGACATGATCCCCATGCTTGAAGGTGCGGCTCTGGCCGCCGGCTTCGACCGATACAGTAGAGTTGCGCGTCACCTTGTAGGCTTTCAATTTCACGGGCTGAAAATACGTGCCATCCGCCCCAAGAGGCTTCAATCCCCACGTCTTTAAGTGGTCGGCAACGTACTGCGTGGCGCGCCCATAACCTTCGGTAAACACCTGGCGCCCTTGCAGTTCGTCAGAGGCCAGATAGCTCAACCACTCTTTCATATCGTCCTGGCTGATCTGCGAAAAGCGGACGCCGGTTGCCGGAACGGGCGCGGTCGAAGGAGCCTGTGCCTGGAGCTTCAGGGATTGGCCTCCGATGGCTGTCAGAATTCCCAAAGACAGCGCCATAGTGGCGATCAAACGTCTTGAAAATGCAGTCTTCATTGCAGCTCCCACAGAACAAGTTCGTGCACGGAACAGGCATCCTAACCCAAGTAGGACATGTATTCCACTTGCGAGCAGGATTTTGCTCTTATATAAGGTCCACAAGAAACCGGAGGATCCATGAGGGGCGGAGGAAAAACAACGGCATGCGCTTCGTGTCACGGAGCGGACCTTAAGGGACTCGGACCGGTGCCCACGATTGCCGGCCGTTCGCCCAGCCAGATGACGCGCCAGATGTGGGACATGCAGCACGGCTCCCGTAACGGCGAATGGACACAGTTGATGAAGCCTGTCGTCGCAAAGCTTAGCGACGAGGATCTGGTGAACATCACAGCGTATCTGGCGTCGCTCAAACCCTAGCAACCAGTGGAATCACCAAAAAACAACATGCCAAAAATAGATCTTTCCCGGCGGCAGTTCCTGACGGCCGCTGCCGCGCTGCCGGTTTTGTCCTACCCGGCATTTCAACAGCGCGCCGCAGCGGTCGCCGACCCCTGGGATGAAACGCGCGCGATTCTCGCTCGAATCAAGGAACCGACCTTCCCCAAACGCGACTTCGATGCGAAGAAATACGCGTCGCTCAACCAGGCGATTGCCGCGTGCAGTGCCGCGGGCGGAGGCCGAGTGGTCGTCCCGGCGGGCGATTTCCCTACAGGTCCCATTCGACTGAAGAGCAAAGTGAACCTTTATCTTTCAGAAGGCGCCGTGCTGAAGTTTTCAACGGATCCAAAGGCTTACTTGCCCGTAGTCTTCACGCGCTATGAAGGTACCGAGTTCATGAACTACTCGCCCTTCATCTATGCGTTCGAGGAGCAGGACATCGCCATCACCGGCCCGGGAACGCTGGACGGTCAGGCCGATGCCTCCCACTGGTGGGACTGGACCCGCAACATGGGCGCGGCGCGGCGGCGCCTTGTGGATTTCGGCGCGGACGGTACACCCGTGACGCAGCGAATATTCGGCGAAGGATCGTTCATGCGCCCGAACTTCATCCAGCCGTATCGCAGCAGGAATGTGCTCATCGACGGCGTTGTCATCAAAAACTCTCCCATGTGGGAGATCAATCCAGTCCTTTGCACGAACGTGATCGTCCGCGGCGTCAATATCAACAGTCATGGTCCGAACAACGACGGATGCGATCCGGAATCCTGCCGCGATGTGCTGATTGAGCGCTGCACCTTCGACACCGGCGATGATTGCATCGCGTTGAAATCCGGACGCAATAATGACGGCCGCCGGGTCGGAGTGCCGATCGAAAATGTCATCGTGCGCGATTGCACAATGAAGGACGGCTACGGCGGCATGACCATCGGAAGCGAAATCTCCGGCGGCGCGCGCAATATCTTTGCGGAGCGCTGCAAGATGGACAGCCCTAATTTGAATATCGCTCTGCGCATCAAAACCAATTCGGTTCGCGGAGGAGTTATCGAGCATGTCTTCATGAGGGACGTCACGATTGGACAGGTAAGCCAGGCTGTGGTCACCGTAGACTTCCTGTACGAGGAAGGAGATGCGGGCAAGTTTCCGCCTGTCGTCCGCGATGTCGAGGTTCGCAATGTCACGAGCCAAAAAAGCCGGAACGCCCTCTCGCTGCGGGGGTACGCCTACACGCCGGTAACCAACGTGCGCATCCGGGATTGCAAATTTGAGAACGTGGCTCAGGCAGATGTGCTGGAGAATGTGAAAGACGTCGCGCTGACTAATGTTTCGGTGAATGGAGTGACGCGCAGCGAAACGATTACGAAGTAGCCGGTGTGATACTCAAAGTTCAAAACACAGCAGTCGGCGAGGGTGTCCCCTCCTCTTGAGGAGGGGTGGCGCGAAGCGCCGGGGTGGTCAGGGTTTGATAGACGTCTCGGCATACCTGACCACCCCGTCTGCACTTCGCGCAGCCACCCCTCCTCAAGAGGAGGGGACGCGCTCGCCGAAAAGTTCCGGCGGGAGGGGAAAAACGTAGGGCATGAAGATCTTTTCGACCGTGTTACTGATCCTTTTCTTGCGCAGTCCCCTTGCCGGTCCACTCGACGTCCGCACTCTCGGCGCAGCGGGTGACGGCAAAACCAAAGATACCGCGGCATTCCAAAAAGCTCTCGATCAGGCGTCGGCGGCCGGCGGAGGCGAGGTAGGAGTACCTGCAGGCGAGTACCTTATCGGCAGCATCGAGCTCAAATCCAACACGACGTTGCGACTCGCAAAGAACGCTCACCTGATCGGAAGTCCCGACCTCTCGGACTATCCCATCGTCAAGGTCCGGTGGGAAGGCCGTTGGATCGACGGACATCGCGGGTTGGTGTATGCAAGAAACGCCAGGAACATCACCGTTATCGGTCCCGGCAAGATTTCGGGCAGCCTGGCATTGGGCGGACGCACGATGCCGCGACGGCCGGTCGTGATCGAGCCCATTGAATCCTCGGACATACGTCTGGAAGACTTCGCTCTCGAGCAGCGTCTCATGTGGGCAATCCACCCGACCTACTGCGAAAACTTCGTCGCGCGGAATCTCACGATTCGGGCATCCGGGGGCAACGGCGACGGCATCGACATCGATTCGTGCAAGCACGTCCGCATTGAGAACTCCGACATCGACGCCGGCGACGATGCCATAGCGATCAAATCCGGACGCGGTATGGAAGGACTTCGCGCCGGGCGAACCACCGAGGACGTTCTGATCTCCAACTGCATCCTGGGCGACAGCAACTTTGCAGGTATCGGGATTGGCAGCGAAACGTCAGGAGGAATTCGCAACATCCGCATCGAACACATCAAGTTCACGCACGTGAAAACCTACGCCATCTACATCAAGACTCGCGTCGGCCGCGGCGCATTCATTGAAGACATCACCGCAAAAGACCTCGAAGCGCCTGTCGCGCCGGCCGGATTCCTTCGCCTGAATCTGCTCGATAGCGGAATCCAGGACCCTGAACCAGTCGAAGGCGATGCCGGTATCCCTCGAGTGAGGAACCTGAGATTCAGCGACATTCGTGTGAACTGTGGAACGCTTATTGATGCCGCTTCGATTTCGCCCATGAAACCTGTGGATGGCTTCACCTTATCCAAGGTCACGGGCACCTGTACCACTGGCATGAACCTGGCCAATATCACCAACGCCAAACTGCGGGACATCAAGGTCACTGGAATCTCCGGCCCGCTTCTCAAAACGTCCAACGTTCAGGGCAGTGGCCTCAAGGAACTTCAATGAAGACTGCAAACACTCTGCTGCTCTGCGTGTTTTTTGCCGCTGTCCTGCCGGCTCTGTGGGGCGGTCCTCAGGCCCAGGCGCCGGCTCCGCCGGCCATCCTGTTCGAGGGCGCTCGTCTGATTCCCGGCGATGGAAGTCCCCCCATCCAGAACTCGGCATTCCTCGTTGAGGGGGATCACTTTCGCATTGTCGACAAGCGCGGTGGGATAAGGGCGCCCGCCGGCGTAGTCCGCGTTGACCTGAGCGGCAAAACGGTTATGCCTGCCATCGTGGATCTCCACACACACCTGGGCTACACCGTCGTCCGGACAAATCGAACCGAAAAGGAAACGTACACACGCCAGAATCTCGAGGACCACCTGAAGCGTCTCGCCTACTACGGCATCGCGGCGACATTGAGCCTCGGCGTGGATCGAGGGGACATTCCGTTCCAGGTGCGCGCAAATCCTGTGCCCGGAGCGGCACTCTTCTTCACTGCCGGTCCGGGGATCGCGCTGCCCGGCATGGGGCCGGGCGCCGATTATCGAAAGGACGCGGCGCTCGGTGTGACGACCGAAGCTGAAGCACGAAAAGTTGTCCAGGAACTCGCGGCGAAAAAGGTCGACATCGTGAAGTTCTGGGTGGACGACCGGAATGGAACGGTGCAGAAACTGCCGCCCAATCTCTATCGCGTCCTCATCGACGAGGCACACAAACACAACCTTCGCGCCGTTGCGCACATTTATTATCTCGAGGATGCGAAAGAGCTCATGAGAGCCGGGATCGACGGCTTCGCCCACGGCGTCCGCGACAAGGACGTCGATGACGAATTCATGAACATGCTGCGACAGCGTAAAGTCTTCTTCACGCCGAACCTTCCGGACCGGCCCTTGACCCTGGCCGATCTGCCGTTGATTGCCGAAAGCCTGCCGCCTGGCCAGGTCCAGCAGTTGCGCGCTCAAATCACAGCCGGCGCAGCGAACCCCAACGCGGAGCTCTTCAACATTCAGGCTCGCAATCTGAAGAAGATCAGCGACGCACGAGTCGCGCAGATCGGTTTTGGTACAGACTCCGGTGTCTCGATTGGCTGGCCCGACCACGTCGAAATGGCGGACATGGTCGCGGCCGGCATGAGTCCGGATCAGGTCATAACGGCCGCCACCCGTGTATCCGCAGACATCCTGAAACAGAGCACTCTGGGAATGATCGCAGCAGGCCGCAGCGCCAACTTCATCGTCCTCGACGCCAATCCTTTGGACAACATTTTGAATACAAGGAAGATCTCCCGGGTTTATATCCGCGGGAAGGAGATCGATCGGAAAACCTTGAAGGCCGAATTCACCCGCCCGGAATGAGGGACAGAGAGCAATTCAGCGTTCCTTGGCAAGGCCTTCGCGCAGAGCCTCCGCGAAGATCTCGTAAACAATTGAGCGACGCTCCGCAAAGGCGCATTCGGTCTCTGCCTCTTTGAGAATGCGAGTGAAGTTGGCCTGAGACTTGGCCACGCTATACGTATTTTTCATAGAAAACTAAGCGTACCGCCTCAGCGACGCCTGGAGAAGACGGAAGGCTGGGGGAAATGCGCGCCATCCTTATATGGGCCGTTTTTTAACTAAAGCGCGACCAAGGGCTTGATCGAGCATGACCGAAATGTAGTGGTCTCCTTCATTGAGCTTCAAATACGCGGCTGTCCAACGACCTTTCAGGCTACCCTCCGCCGCAACGTCGCGCTCGTAACTTCTCGCCAGCAGGCCACCGATCTTGAACTCGTACAGATCGTCTGGAATCTCCGACGCCAACTCGTCGACCAGTGCGTCCGCATCCTCCGGTGAAAGATCGAAATCCGGATCGGACTCAGACCACTCAAGCATGCGTCGCTCAGCCTGAGACATTGGTATGCCCTCGAACTCCGCCTGCTGGAGAACCTTCTGAACAAGAAATTGCTTCGCCTCTGCTTGTGTCTCGAACATGACGGTCTTCCCTCAAGAAAAATGCAAGTCTGTTTCGGAGCTGGGCGGCGCAAGAACTGCCCATGGCCCCTCACTGCCCAAGGCGGGCTTCGTCGAAGCTCGATGCCGTCTGAAACCTCGGCAGGATCCAGATCCAGCCAGAAACGACAGGCACGATGATCGTGGGCTCACGCCCTGTCCTGCAGCTTCACTCTTATCCTCAAACCGCCAACGAGCGAACCATCGTTCCATTTGGGCAAGCACCAAAGAATTGCTCTCTGTCCCTCATTTCATCAGCGAGGCAGCCGCAGGGCCAGTAGCTCGCCCGTATACGTCCCGCCGCTGATGGCGATCACGATGTACTGCTGGCCATTGAGCGAGTAGGTCATGGGCGAGCCGCTTTGAGGCGCGGGCATGAAGACGGAGCCGACTTCCCTGCCGGTGGCTTTGTCGTAGGCGCGGAGCATGGCGCCGCGCTGACCCGAAGGCGTCGTGAAGAAGCCGCTCTCGCCGGCAATCACGAGAGTCTTTGTGACCAGGGTTCCAACGCTGCCGTTACGGCCCGTGCGGGGAATGTTCAGCCCCTTCAAAGCAGGGTTGTCGCGAACGTTGTCGGGCGTCTCGCCGTGCGCGATTTGCCAGACGATCTCGCCCTTGTTTAAATCGATAGCGGAGATCCGACCGTACGGTGGCTTTACCAGCGGCAGCCCCCGCACATCGAGCGAGGCACTGTTCGCTGTCGACGCCGAAACCGCGGGGACCACCGCCCCAGGCGTAGCCGCGCCTTCGGCGCCTGCGGTGGCACCGGATCCGCCGGTGGTTCGCGCTCCGGTAAGTGCGGATCCTTGCACATAGCGCATATCGGACAAGCCCGGCGGCGGCGCAACCAGGCCCAGCGCAGTCATCTGGCGGGTCGAAGAGACGTAGAGAATATGTGTTTCCGGATCGTAGGAACCGCCGGGCCAGTTTGTGCCTCCGGCCGACGTCGCCAACGTGAGCGTGGCGAGCGGGCCTTCGAGCTTGCTCACAACCGGTGGAGTGAACATCGGGCCGATCTTGTATCGCGAGACCACTTTTAAAGCTTCCTCGCGGAGCTCGGGCGTGAAGTCGATCAAGTCGTCAAGGGTGACTCCGTTGCGATCGTAAGCCGGCGGCTTCGTCGGAAAGGGCTGCGTCGCCGAATACCACTCCCCGGGCACATCGCCTTTGGCAACGGGCCGTTCTTCAATAGGCCACACAGGTTCGCCCGTCGCGCGATCGAAGACATACAACACCGCCTGCTTCGTCGGCTGAGCAACAGCCTTGATCGAGCGACCATTGACAACGATGTCGACAAGAATAGGGGCGCATGGAATATCCATGTCCCAAATGCCGTGGTGGACGAGCTGGTAGTGCCACTTCCGGACACCGGTTCTCAGATCGACAGCGACGAGGCTTTCGCCAAACAGTCCGTTGCCCGGCCGATCGCCGCCATAGTAATCGCCGGTCGGCATCTCGACTGGCAGATACACCAGCCCGAGATCTTCGTCCACCGAGATTTGCCCCCATACACCGGTGTTGCCCGTGTATTCGCTGGAGCCGTTCTCCCACGAGTCGTTGCCGAATTCATTCCCGACGGGAATCGTGTGGAAGATCCAGAGGCGCTTGCCGGTTTTGACATCGAAGCCTCGAACATAGCCCTTCACGTTGCGCTTGCTTGGAGGATTCGCGCCGGTCTTATGCGCGGCGCCAACGATCACGACATCGCGAGCAACGATAGGCGTGGCATGAAGACCGATCTCGCCGTTGAGCGGATCGATATTCTGATCGTCGTCAAGCTTCAAATCAACGCTTCCGTTCTTACCGAAGCTGGTCACCAGCTGCCCATTCTTCGCATTGAGTGCGACAAGCTGATAACCAGGAGTGACATAGAGGATCCGTTCGTCAGTACCCTGGACCCAGTAGGCCAGTCCCCTACCCGACAACTGCCGCGGGGCGGCAGCCCCTCGCGGCCCTTCGCGCTCGGCATGCGTCCAGAGCAATTCGCCTGTGGCCGCGTCGAGCGCCACGACCGAGCGTCGCGTTCCTCCGGTCGAATACAAGACGCCATTCACCATCAGCGGCGTGGATTCGAGTTGCGTCTCCGGCCGCGGGCCGAGGTTATCGGTCTTGAAGCGCCAGGCAACCTCGAGCTTGCTGAAATTCGCGGCATTGATTTGATCGAGAGGCGCATAGCGGGTGTGACCGAGGTCGCCTCCATAAGTTCGCCACTCGCCGTTCTTCGCGCCCGTCTGAGCCCGAATGGTTTGAGGCATCCACAACGCGCTTACAAGGGCCAGGAACAATGCGGGACGGGAGATTTTTTTGAACATAGTTAATCCAGGGGCAAAACGGTGTCTGTCCGACGGGGTTGAAAAGCAATACGGTCTTTGGAGCCGAGCTTCTGCTCCGACTGAAACACAGCCGGCATCGCTTTGCGGAATTCCTCTTCCGAGACCGCCGCTCCAAGGGCGTCCTGCGGAGCGATGATCACGACGTGCCGCGGATAAATCGCCTCGAGGAGATCCCCGGTGTCGTAGCGGCGAAGAACGCCGGGAATCACAACTTCGGAAACGTTCCGGTGCACGGGTTGATCGGCGATCATCCGATAGGAAGTGAGGGTGTTCCCGATCACGACCTTGTTGATGCGGGTGTCCAGCACGGCCGCGTGGAGCAGCGTCATGCCGAGCGCTCCATTCCCGTAGGCCGAGATGGCACTGCGATCGACATCCGTGCGGGCAGCGAGGACATCGACCGCGCGAATCGTGTCGTCGACACGAAGACCGAGTATCGTCCTACCCACAAGGAATGCTCGCAGAGAAATCAGATTGAAGACACCCAGATACGGCGACTTGATGCTCTCCGTGCCCGCCGGTGTCGGCCGCGGTGTCAGCGCCATCACAACGTGTCCCGATTTCGCCAGCCGATCGACTTCAGCGCTGGATATGGGATCCTCCATCATCAGCACCGCGGGCTTCGGTCTTGCGCCGTCCGGTATTGCGAGCAGGCCTGAGACGCTTGTATCGCCGTCGCTTCTTAACGAAATAGTCTGAAGGCGATACCCGTCGCGCTGCTCCGTTCCCTTAAGATCCACGCTTGCCTGCGAGACACCAGGCTTCAACACCGCGCCCGTCAGCGAGCGGATATCCTCGCGCAAGCGACTCTGCAGCTTCTGAACGTCGGATTTGCTGTTGAGCACCGCAGGCCCGGGAATGAGCGTGGCCGTGCGCGGGCGATTGATCGAATAGACCGTCTCTCCGCCGATCGCCGTCGAGACCTGCCCTGTCGGGGTCACAATCATGTCCGTAGTTTGCGGAGCCCGAATCGGAGCAAAGGGCGGATTAGGTTCTGATCCTTTCAGGTTCTTCGTAAAAAACGCGAGAATCTGCGGAGAGATCGGCCCGAGATTGCCATGCCCGCCCGGGCCAGTGATCCACTGCAGTTTCTCTTCTGCGCCGTAGAGTTCATAGAAGGCCTTCGCTTCGTCTACGGTCGTGCGCGCCCCCGCGAACGGGAACATATCGCTCTCGGTGGAAACCACAGCGTAGGGCTTCGGTGCGAACGCCTCAGCCCAGTCCGGAAAATCCAAGCCCTCTTCGATGAAATGCGGAATGGATTGCTCGGCGTCCTGCGCGCCCTGGTTCGATGCGAGCAGTTCCTTGAACGATGTGAAGTAGCACGCGACAGCAGCAGCTTTCACGCGATCGTCGAGCGCCGCGAAGTATGCGGTCATCGTACCGCCGCCCGAGCAGCCGAATGCGCCGATGCGCGAGCCATCGACATCCTTGCGGCTCGTCAGGTAATCCACGCCGCGCATCGCATCGTTCACCATATAGCGCGCGATCGTGTCGCCGATGAGCAGCGGCCCCACGTTGGCTTCGCCGTGTTCTCCTGTCGGATTGCCGATAAAGGACGCCTTCTTCTCGGGGTCATAGTACTGAAGCCGTTCACCCTGACCGATAGGATCGTAGGCGAGCGCAAGAATTCCGTTGCGAGCGAAGTTGGCGCCCCAACTCCAGTTCTCCGTCTTTCCGCCGGCGCCGTGTCCGGGAGCGAGAACGATCGCAGGAAACGGGCCGGCGCCCGATGCGGGGGTATAGAGGTCGGCGGTGACCCAGAATCCGGGAAGGCTTTCGTATGCGACCTTCTCGACGCGGAAGCCGTCGCCGGAGACTGTTCCGAATTCTTTGACCGCGACGGGACCGCGGCGCTCCGGAAGCCCGCCGATCAGGCGGAGGATTTTTTCGCGAACGGCAGACTTCCGGCGGTCGGCGTCGGAGCGCGTTTGGATTCTGGCGATGGCCTGAGCACGCGTGGCCAGATGCCGATGCGCGAGATCGTCAATGTACGCATAGAGCTTCGCCCGCGCGTCGTTGGGAGCTTGCCCGAGCAGAGAAACAGACACGAGGAGCAGCGCGGCGCAAGTGAGCGTTGTTCGCATGGGCGCCATTATGGAGTTAGGATTCTTCTCGCCGCAAGCGGATTCCGGGTATCATCCCAACGCCGCCAGCGCGGCTCAGATCCTTAAGGAGAACCCATTCACTCATGAAAGAATTCCAGATTTGCGGCCTCGGAAATGCAGTCGTCGATATTTTCCTCGAAGTCTCCGACGCCGAGTTTGCCTCGCTCGGATTCGAGCGCGGCGGCATGCGCCTCGTCGATCATGGCGAACAGAAGACCTTGCTTGATCGGTACCAGAAGAACGAACCCAAACTCGTCAGCGGCGGATCGGTTGCCAATTCCATCATTGCATTTTCGCAGCTCGGCGGCCAGGCCGCGTTCATCGGCTGCGTGGGCGACGATCGTTACGGCCTTTTCTATTCCAATGAATTTGCAGAACTGGGCATCGAAATCGGCAACCCCATCATTGTGAACGAAGCCACCGGAACTTGTGTCTGCCTGATCACGCCCGATGCGGAACGCACGATGCGCACTTGCCTGGCCGTGTCGAGCCATCTGGCGGCGCGCCATGTCGACGCCGATCGCGTAAAAAAATCCGACTGGTTGTTCATCGAAGGCTACGTTTTCGCGAATCCCGACACGGGCCAGAAAGCGATCAAGGAAGCGATCAACATCGCCAAGCAGAACGGCACCAAGGTCGCCGTCACCTGCTCGGATGCCTTTATCGTCAATGTGTTCGGCGATGCCCTTCGCGACGCGCTGAAGGATACCGACCTCTTCTTCTGCAACGAAACCGAAGCTTGCGCCGTTACCGGGGCTACAACCGCAGAGGACGCATTCAAGAAGCTGAAGGGCGACATTCCATCCGTTGTCGTGACCAATGGTCCGCATGGTGCTTACGTTCGACATGACGGCGCCGAGGCCCACGTGGCGGCTTTCCCTTCTGAACCGAAGGATCTGACGGGCGCGGGTGATATGTTCGCAGGTGCGTTTATGTATGGCATCACCCACGGCGTTGCGCCCGAAAAGGCCGCAGCGGTCGCCTCTTTCCTGTGCCACAAAGTGATCACGCAGATTGGTGCACGCTTGCATCACGGAACCAAGCAGTTCTGGAGCGACTGCCTGGCAACCCTGAAGTAGCGCGGCTCGTGACCACGATGACGCATTCGAGCGCGTGTCCCCTCCTAACTTAGGAGGGGACACCCTCACCGAAAAGCCGCGTCGTATGCGCCGTGGTATCACCCAACTGTTTCCGGCAGAATAACCCTCATGAGTGATTGGGTTGGCTATGCCGCAGCGGTCCTCACAACCGCCGCATTTTTTCCGCAAGTGATCAAGACTGTCCGAAGCGGCGAAACTAAGCACATCAGTCTTGGAATGTACGTCATGTTCTGCGCGGGCGTTGCCTTATGGCTGGCGTACGGCCTGATGATCCACGCGCTGCCTATCATTATTGCCAACATCGCCACCCTGGCTCTGTCCGGAACAATTCTCGTAATGAAGCTAAGGAACGGATGAGCAGGATAAGCACCTCTGACGTTGCGGAGCAGATCGCAGCCGCTTGCCCGGAAGCGGACTATCGAGACAAACGTGTTCTGCTGATCGTTCCCGATGGAACGCGTACCGCTCCCGTGGGCTTGCTGTTCCAAACCCTGCACTCCCACATCGGCCAAATCACCAAAGGTCTCGACGTGATGATCGCGCTCGGAACGCATCCGCCGATGACAGACCCGGCGATCCGTGAACGTCTTGAAATTTCCGAAAGCGATCGCAACACCACATACCGGCGCGTCCAGTTCTTCAATCATGAATGGCACAATCCGGCAGCGCTGCGCCGGATCGGCGTCATACCCGCGGACGAGATCCGCGAATTGTCCGGCGGACTCTTCTCGATGGACGTGCCCGTCGAAGTGAATGCGCGGGTGTTCGACTACGATCGCATCGTCATCGCCGGGCCGGTGTTTCCGCACGAAGTGGTCGGCTTCTCCGGGGGTAACAAGTATTTGTTCCCCGGAATCTCCGGGCCGGACCTTCTCAATTTTTTCCACTGGCTTGGCGCCGTGATCACCACGCCGAAAGTCATCGGCTCGAAATGGACACCCGTTCGCAGGATCGTCGATCGTGCAGGCTCCATGTTGGAGATCGAAAAGACCTGCATGGCCATGGTCGTCCGTCCGGATAATTCTCTGGCTGGTTTGTTTATCGGAACGCCCGAGAAAGCGTGGGACGAGGCCAGCGAACTTTCAAGGCAGATTCACATTACCCATAAGGACCACCCTTTTCACACCATCCTCTCGTGCGCGCCGCCGATGTATTCCGAGATCTGGACCGCCGGCAAGGCAATGTACAAGCTCGAACCTGTCCTTGCCGACGGCGGGGAGCTCCTCCTGTATGCGCCGCACGTGCGCGAGATCTCTGTAACTCACGGCTCGACCATTCGCGAAGTGGGATATCACTGCCGCGACTACTTTCTGAAACAATGGAATCGATTCCAGCACTATCCCTGGGGTGTCCTCGCGCATTCCGCGCACGTTCACGGGCTCGGTAGTTTTGAAAACGGCATCGAGACGCCGCGGGCCCTGGTTACACTCGCGACGGCGATTCCAGCGGAGATCTGCCGCCAGATCAATCTCGGCTATCGCGATCCGGCAACCATTCGTCCTGACGACTATGCGAATCGCGAAGAAGAAGGCGTGTTGATGGTTCCCCGCGCAGGTGAGATCCTGCACCAACTGAAGAACCCGCCAGAATGGGCGCGCTAGTCCGCTCCTATCTTGAGGGAATCAACTTCGCGTCGATGTCCGTTCGGCGCAGGGCGAGCTGGCAGGCATACTTCAGGCTGTAGACGTCGAAATACTCCAGCATCGACGTGAATAAAAGAGTCTCACCCAGTTGCGGCGATGGCAGAGACTGCACGCCTTCGACGAAATCGCGATAGCTCTTCGCAATTCCCTCTTGCCACACTCGGTGAGGTTCTGTCGCATCGCGGGAAGAAATGTACATTCCGAGACAAAGGACGGCGAAAACAAACGCGCCGCACGGTGCCAGTCTCCCTTCGGGAATTCTCGAAGCCAGCCAGGATGTGAGCTCTCGCGTCAATAGTGCCGCCAAACCGCACACCCCGAGCATCGGGAAGTACCAATAAAAAGGGTCCCGGTGGTTAATAAGGAAGATCAGGGGCAGGAACGTCACAAACACGTAGATCTGGAAGAATGCCGCGAGCCGCCACCTCAACAACAGAAACAGAAGCAGCAGCGCGGCAAAACCGACAGACCACTGTTCCCACCGGATGTGCGTCGTGAAGAGCGTATTGAAATAAAACCCAAACCCGCTACCCATCACGGTGCCCCGGAAGTCCATGTAGTAGGGTTGGGTCGGATCGGGTGCGCGCATCTCGGTAACCTTCTGCAGTCCATACCAGACACCGAGAAGGCCAGGCAGCACGATCACGCTCAAATCCCTCCACCTCGACGGACGCCGCAACAACAGATCCTGAGCCAGCCAGATCGCCGGCAGCGTGATCGCCATTTCCTTTGCCTTGAGCGCGAAAAAGAACAGAACCAACGCGGCGAGGACGACGAATATTGTCCGTTGCTTCCGTTGCCATACGAGCATGCCGGCAAAGAATAATGCGGCGCCCGTAAGCTCGAAGATCGTGCCGAAACTCCAGAAGATATCGTTGAACACAGCGGGGTACGCATAGAGCATGGCACCCACCCATGCGCCCGCACGCGACTCGGTGAAACGTTTCAGCACCGCATATACCAATGCCACGTTGAGCGCGTGTAATCCCCACATCAGCAGGTGGTAGGGCAACGGATCGCGGTCGAACAGGCGAAGCGCAACCCAGTACACGAACATTCCGATAGGACGAAAGTACTGAGCTGAGGGGCTGATCACGTGTCCGAATGCCTCTCCGAGAGTCAGCTGCTGGACCCAATAAAGATTGTTGAAGTCGTCCAGCCAGAAGTACGCGTAGGTATAGAGCCGGAATGTAAAGATCAGCAGAAGTGCGAGACACAGGGCGGGCACATAACGAAGATAGCGCGGCATCACGTCGGACGACTCAACTGATAGACAACCTCCTTCATCCAGCGAACTCCGCGGTCCTTGAATCGGGGCTCATCGTCGAGGCAGTCGTACTCCTGCAGGTTGCTCACCTGGAAATCCACGAACAAGGTTCTTACTTCGCTCTCCGAAACGCTGAAAGGCGGTCCGTCCATTTTCGTAGTGTCGTATTCCAGCGAGATCAGGAGACCGCGGCCATGGGGCGCGGTCAGCGACTGCAGTTGCTGCGCATAGTCTGGCCTCATCGCTGGGGGCAGCGCAATCAGCGCCGCTCGGTCATAGAGAAGATCGAAGTGGCCGCCGATGCCGGGCGTAAAAGCGAAGAGATCCCCCGCATATAGCGTGATCTGCTGGCCGCGAAATACGGTGAAGGGTGGCTCTTGTGTTTCCTGGAACGCGACTCCCTGTTCTGCGGAAAACGCACGAGCGGCAATTTCGGAGAGATCGACGCCCACGACGTCGTGCCCGCGCGTCGCAAGCCATCGAAGGTCCTCGCTCTTGCCGCAGAGCGGCACGAGCACTCTTCCGGCTCCTGCGGGAATAATTTCCGGCCAAAAACGCTCGAGAAGCGGGTTCACTCCTTTCCGATGAAAACCGGTACGATTTTCGACCCAGCGATTAATCCAATACTCGCGATCCATTGCGCAACAGTCTACACGGCGGAGAATTGGGGACAGAGAGGGATTTCCGTGCGGAGTGGGGTTCGCAACGATGATGACGTGATCGAGCGGGCGTCCCCTCCTCTTGAGGAGGGGTGGCCGAAGGCCGGGGTGGTCAGGGTTTGATAGAAGTTTCAGTCGGCCTGACCACCCCGTCTGCGCTTCGCGCAGCCACCCCTCCTCAAAGAGCAGGGGACGCCCCACGAACACACGACTGCATTACGAACCGAAAACTTGACCACGTATCAAACCTTCTTTCGCTACACTATTTCTTTCATGCGTGCCGTGGCTGTACCCAAAGTTCCCAAAGCGATTCTCTTCGATCTCTTTCACACACTGGCATCGGTGCCGCCTCCGGCGCTTTCCGGCGAGGTTCCGATCCCGCAAATTCTTGGCGTGCCGGGCGAGGAATGGCATCGTTTGTATTACGACGACGACGTTCTAGGGCGTTGTCTGGGGCACATTCACGAGAGCGTCGAGATCATGCGCCGCATCACCCATTCCATTGACCCCACGGTCGATGAAGCGCGGATCCTGACCGCCGTCGAAAGCCGTCGGCGCCGCTTCGAGTTGGGCCTGGTAGGAATCGAAGCGGAGATTCTCGATGCCATCGATCGTCTGCGCGCAGCGGATATCCGGATCGCCCTTGTTTCAGACGCAGGTGCAGACGACGTCGAAAGCTGGGAACGGTCGCCATTACGAAACCGCTTCGACGCGACGGTGTTTTCCTACAAGCTTGGCATCCGCAAACCTGACGCGCGGATTTACAAACATGCTCTCGATGCGATTGGCGTTGCTCCAGGCGATACCTTATTTGTAGGGGACGGTGGCAGCGATGAACATCGCGGTGCGCGCGCCGTCGGCATGGAGGCCGTGCTCGTTACCCGGCTCTTGAAACTCTATTGGCCGGAAAGGGTCGACGAGCGCAGGACACACGTGGATTGGGAGTTTGAAGACGTGCCCGCACTCGTGAATGCCCTGGAACTGCCGACATGACGGCGCCAGTGGTGTCCGGGATCTTTGTCTATCCGATTAAATCGCTCAGCCGAACAGCTATCGCGGAAAGCGGGATCATGCCAGGAGGCGGCCTGGCGCACGATCGCGAGTTTGCGCTATTCGATGAGAAGGACGTTGTCATCAATGGAAAGCGGTACCCTCGAGTTCACCACATCCGGGCGAAGTTTGATTTACGGGTTCTCTCGGTGACTTTGGGCGGCGAGAAGTTCCATCTCGTCGAAGACCACACGAATCTCGAACACTGGTTCAGCGACTATTTCGGATTTCGCGTGACGATGAAGAGAAACTTCATCACAGGATTTCCCGATGATTTGGATTCACCGGGCCCCACCATTCTCAGCGTCGCCTCGCTGAACGAGGTGAACGCGTGGTTCCCGGAACTCGATCGAGAGCAGATCGGCCGCCGCTTCCGCGCCAACATCGAAATTACCGGCGTGCCGGCTTTTTGGGAGGACCGCCTCTTCGGAGAGCCAGGCGAAGTGATCGAATTCGCGGTCGGCGACGTCAGCTTTCAGGGCGTCAATCCTTGCGCGCGATGCCCGGTGCCTTCCCGTCATCCCGATACTGCCGAGGTGATTCCGGATTTCGCGAAGCTGTTCAGCGCTCGACGTCAAGCGACGCTGCCCGCCTGGGCCGCAACGGGTCGCTTCGACCATTTCTATCGTTTGAGCGTGAATACGCGGGTTCCCGCTTCGGAAGTTGGGAAGATGTTGCGCGTGGGCGACGAAGTGAGGAACTGACGCTCTCTTGACGGAAAGTTTCGCGCGGGCCCTCTCCCACCGGGAGAGGGTGGCCGAAGGCCGGGTGAGGGCACGGTATAAGCCCTCATCCGCCCCTTCGGGGCACCTTCTCCCGGGGGGAGAAGGACCGTCCTATGTCTTTCCGCTAATTTGGATCTGCGCTCCCCTACATCACTCCGTCATTGTGGGACGCCTTGCCACCCACGAGCGTCAACACGGACTTGATCTTCTTAATGTCGTCGTCGGGGACCGCGAAATAGTCCCGATCGAGGACGGCTAGATCGGCATGATTGCCCACTTCGATAGAGCCGATGTCGTCTTCCCATATAAACCACTTGTTCGCGGCAGTGGCCAGCCACATTGCCTCCTGACGGTTGAGCATTTGATCCCCGAGGATCGATTGTCCGACCAGGTTTTTCCCCGTGACGATGGTGGATATGTTCAACCAGGGATTGATCACGGTGATATCCCCGCCATCCGAGTGATAGCCCTTTTTGATCGGGTGTCCCATCAACATGCGGTACGGCGGTCCCACATCCATGCCGGTGCGGGTGGGGCCCCAGCCAACGAGAACGCCGACGCCCATCGCCTGACAACGATTCGCAAGGTCGAGCGGAAACGCAGGGACGTGCGAAATGATCCAGCGCAGGTTCCCGATCGGAATCTCCGCATTTACCGTCTCACGGTCGCGGATGAGCTGGGTAACACCATTCAAATTCAGCGCATGATCCTCCCCGCGCCATCCCGCGCGGGCAATAGCCCGCAGACCTTCGACACCGCCGCCGGTGAATTCGCCGATACCGCCGGTCTTCAGCCACTCGTCGCCGAAAAATGGAAATGAATTCCTCAGCCGCGGCGCAAGAGTCGGCAGGGGCGGATTCGCATTCGGCGGGTCCTGGTGCAGGAATTCGATCCGAAGCCGCGCCGGCATTCTTCCCTCATTGTGCAGCGCGAGAAACGGGTTGTGCATGGTGTAGGTATTTTCGTTTGCAACGCCGGCTGAGGGTTCTTCGGCATGGAAGGCACCCGCATCGCGATGCGTGGTAATGCCGAGCCTGGCGTAGTACTGCAGCGCATCAAATGCCGATCGCTTCCGCGTCTCGGGCGTCAACAGTTCCTTTCTTAAAGTCTGAAGCGCAACGCCTGACGCTTGTCCGGCGAACGCCCCATCCGCGCCGACCATAATGCCTTTGCTCTCGAACCACGCCTTGCCCGCACTATTGGTCCGGTTGCCACCCTGAGCGGCGATGATAAAGACAGGGCGATTCACGGCATCCAGTTCCATGAGACTCGGCAGGCGCCGCTCATCGAACTGCATCGCTGAAATCGGACCGACGATCGTAATGAACTCGCCTGACGGAACCCCCGCCGCACGAGCCTTCAAGGCAGCAATCGCATCCGGAATCGTGAAGACGTGCTCGAGCGGCGTGTGCCATCCCGGCCGGTTCCCGACGAGGACAATGTGGTTGTGCGCATCGATGAGCCCAGGAATGACGGTCTTCCCCTGAAGGTTGACGACACGAACGTTATTCCCCTGCGCGCCGACGTTATCGGCAACAGCAACAAAGCGTCCGTTGCGGATCAGCACCTGCGAGACGATGCGATTCGTCCCGTCCATCGTGTGTATCCGGCCGTTCGTCAACGCGAGATCCCGTGTATCGTCCGGTGCGCCGCCCCTTTGCTGCCCGAATAGTCTGGAGCTTCCCAGCCCGCCGCCCAGGCTAAGCGCCGTTGCCGCACCGAGGAACTCTCTGCGCGAGAGCCCTTTTCCCCTGGAAGTATCTTTCTTAGCCACGTCTTCCTCCTCCACCGGGACCATTAATCACGAGGCGAACATCGCTGTCAATGAGCGGCTACGCATGAGCGGAGCGAATGTGAGCCCGATAGGGCGAAACCACCAAGTAATGCAAGCCCGATACGGCGAAGCGATCAACGTCATGCAAGCCCGCGCGAACGTGAGCGCATAGCGCGAAACCGTAAGCACAGGGCGCACCGGTCAAGTCAACGACCGAACGGAAGTGTCTGAATTCGTCACGAATGAGACAGATTGCTCTAGCTCGCCCAACCTAACCTTTGCATCTACTGGAGTTATGCCATCCCCCTGGTATCCGATGTGCACCCTTCCCGGTGTGCCTCGTTCAAACAGGAGGTAACAATGAACGTCTTACTGGTCGAAAACTGGTGGTCGTTGTTGATTCGTGGCCTGCTTGGAATTGCGGTAGGAATCATTACGTTCTTATGGCCCACGATCACCCTGGGCGCCCTGGTGTTGCTGTTTGCCGCCTACGCGATTCTCGATGGGGTCCTCGCGCTGGCCGGCGCGGCGAAAGCTGCGCGAGAACACGATCGATGGGGAGCGCTGGTTCTCGAGGGCGTCGTGGGACTTCTTGCCGGCATGATCGCGATCGCCCGACCCGCCATTACGGCGACGGTCCTGGTGTACGTCATCGCGGCATGGGCGGTCCTGACGGGCATCCTGGAAATCGGCGCCGCCATTCGTCTTCGCCGTCATATTGAAGGCGAATGGCTGCTGGGAGCTTTCGGTCTGCTGTCCGTGCTGTTCGGTCTCGCTATCGCGGCAATGCCCGGTCTCGGAGCTCTGACTATCGCGTTATGGATTGGCGCTTACGCTTTCGTTTCCGGAATTGTTTTGACGATGCTCGGGATTCGTCTAAAAACCCAGTCGCGCCGTGGGGATGTCGATAGCCGAATGGCAGCCTAAATGGCAGCCCTGGAGGAGATCTGATCTTGCGGCAGCGATTTTCCACCCTCGATCGCTGCCGAAGCCCTGTCCGTACCTGCCAGCGGTACGGACAGGGTCTACAGTGGTAACGACCGTTCAGAATGGATCTGTCTGGAACTGAATTCCGGAGAATCTCTGCAGAAATTCCACGTTTATGCTGGCACAGCACTTGCTCTAACTCGAACCATCCGGAGGTTCGCACCCGTTGAGCGCCACAACTACCCGCTACAGCGTCGAGTCCTTGCCGCTCACGTATCCCAGGATAAACGTGAGCCTCGTCGAGGATGCCCACACGCTCGCCAGACTGGGATCGGAATGGAATGCGCTGGTCGAGCGAACACGGAACCAGCCTTTTTACCGTCACGAGTTCATTCGAAGCTGGATTGAAAACTTCAGCCCGCAAGCTCCGCTCAAACTGCTGCTCGGCCGCGAGCCCGGCGGGCGTCTGGTCGCGATCCTCCCGCTCATTGAAGAGCAAACCCGTTTGTTTGGAATTCCCGTCCGGCAGTGGACGTCTCCGACCAATGTGCACTCCGAGCGGTTCGATGTGGTTGCCGAGGATAAAAAGGCTGCGTGTCGCGCCTTCTTCGAGTATCTCCGCGCTTTGAAAGGCTGGGACATGCTGCGACTCACCGAGATTCCTCCGGATGGACACGCGTGGCAGCTCGAGGAGATGGCGCGCGAACACGGCCTTCCCGTTGGCACGTACCAGTCGCAGCGCAGCGTCTACATCCCATTGCCGGCTTCATTCGAGGCCCTCCAAGGTGCCCTCGGCGGAAAGTTTCGCGGCAATCTTCGCCGGCGTCGAAAACAATTGGAGGAGAAAGGCCGGATCTCGGTCGAGCACATCACCGGCGGCCCCGATCTCCAGGTGCACCTGGAGGTATGTTTCGCAATCGAGCAAAGCGGCTGGAAAGGACGACGTGGAGAACCTGCGAATCTGGATCGCAGAATTCACGGATTCTACAGCGCGCTGGCGCGGCGGGCTTCGAAGGAAGGTTCCTTCTCACTGTTTCGGCTGATGCTCGATGAACGCCCCATCGCCTTTCACTACGGGCTTGTGCAGGACGGAATCTATTCCCTGTTGATGACCAGCTATGACGAATCGCTTCGCGCTTGCGGCCCCGGCCACTTGCTCGTGGAGGAAGTGCTGAAGAGCTGCATTGAGAGCGGACTGCGGGAGTTCGACTTTCTGGGATGCGACCTCGAGTGGAAACGCGCATGGAGCCCGATGAACCGCCAGCACACCTGGCTTTTCATTTTACAGAACAGCCTTCGAGGTCGTGTCCTTCATGGCTTGAAATTCAGATTGACGCCCGCGGCCAAACGACTCACGGATTATTTGAGAAAAGGAAAGAAGAACTAATTTATGTCGACGGTTCGCCTGAGCTTGCGCACGGTTGCACCGGAAGTGACTTCGGTGACCGATTTGGATGGCTTCCGCGCGATGGAGCAGGAGTGGAATAGTCTCGTTACTGCGCACAACGATTGCCTTTTTCTGCGTCATGAGTTTCTGCGCGTCTGGATCGAAAGTTTTGCGCCGAAAGCGTCGTTGCAGGTTCTTACCGGACGGTCGCCGGACGGAGATCTGGTGGCGGCGCTTCCGTTGCTGCGGCAACGCGGCTCGTTTCACGGCATTCCCGTGCGCGAAACCATCGCCATGGCAAACGATCACTCCTGCCGATTCGACATGATCGCCGAAGAGCCTGCTGCTGCGGGAGAGGCGTTTTTCCGATATCTCGCCCGTCAGGACGATTGGGATGTGCTGAGGATCACCGGTGTCCCTGACCACGGCCAGGCATGGCATCTCTTTCGCGCCGCGAGAGCCGCGGGATTCCCTGTCGGTATCTGGGAGTGTCAGCGCAGTCCCTATCTCCTGCTGCCCACGAACTCTCCGTTTTCAGAGGAGGGACAACCGGGCCGAGCGATCAGCCCTCGCCAGAGATCGAATGCGCGGCGCCGTCTGCGCCAGATGGAGGCGAAAAGCTCCGTAAAATTCGAGTGTGTTCAAGGACCCGGTCTCGCTTCAGGCCTCCAGGACTTCTTCGATGTCGAGCGCGGCAGCTGGAAGGGTCGAAAAGGAACCGCGTGCGATCAAGACGAGAAAACCCGCGCCTTCTACACGCACCTCGCGGAAGTTGCCGCAGAACGGAATTGGTTGTCGATGTTTCGATTGATTCTCGATGGCCGAACCGCAGCGGTCCACTACGGGCTGACGTACGGCGGCAGCTATCTGCTTCCCAAGGTGGCGTTTCGCGAGGAGTTCAGCGAACTCAGTCCCGGTGTCGTTCTCATGAACGAAGTTATCGATGCCTGCACTTCGCAGAAACTCTCCTGTGTCGAGTTTCTCGGATCGGATGATGAATGGAAGTTGCGGTGGAGTCGCGCCATCGTGCCCCATTTCTGGTTGTTCATATTCCGCAACAACCTCAAATGCCGCCTCCTGCAGAGAGCGAAATTCACCTGGGCTCCCAAAGTCAAAAGCATTTTGAACCGCACCGACAATTCAGGAGGAACAGATGAAAGCTCCTGACCTCTTTGTGCCGGCGTTCACAACCCTGTCGCCGGCGATGCTCCTGCGGCGCCCGAAACGAAAGCAGCCGTTTCCCTTTTCGTCTCCCCAGGTCCGCTATTTCTACTTCGCTCGAAACGGGCTGTGGTACCTGGTGAAACTACTGGGACTCGAAGGCCGCGAGATCCTTATGCCGTCCTATCACCATGGCGTCGAAGTCGAAGCGCTGATGGCGGCCGGAGCACGACTTCGCTTTTACCGCGTAGGACGTCACATGGACGTCGACCTGGACGACGTCGAACGGAAGATTGGACCTCAGACGGCAGCGCTTCACCTCACGCACTTCGTGGGCTTTCCTGGTCCCGCCCGCGAGATGAAGGCGATCGCGGAAAGGCATGGACTCGTCCTGATCGAAGACTGCGCCCATGCGCTCCTGACCTGCGCCGATGACGAGCCTGTCGGCCAGACAGGAGACGTATCGATTTTCTGCTTGTACAAGAAACTGCCGGTGCCGCACGGTGGCGCCGTGGTCGTGAACAAGCCGGGATTAGGAAACGTGCCTAAACTGACACCGCCCCCGGCGTCATCAACTCTCAGCCTCCTGGCTTCGTCAATCCTGCGAAATATGGCGCTGCGCGGAGGATGGCCGGGCCGCAGTTTGCGGAGGATGGTATTGCGCGTCGGGAAGGGCACGTTGCGCGCGTCAAAGGTTCAGCCGGTGCTGACAGGCACCGAGCACTTCAATCCCCAGCATCTCCCCTTGGGGATGAATCGACTCGCGCTGCGTATCGGCCTGTCTCACGACATGAATCGCGTGCGGCAAGCGTTCCGGAGAAACTATCTGTTCCTCGAAGACCAGCTCTCGGACCTGGTCCCTCCGTTTTTTCCGTCACTGCCACCCGGCACCGCACCATTCTTTTATCCGCTGGTTGTCGAAGACAGCAGGGCTACAGTGACCGAACTGCTGGCACGAGGTATCGAAGCTGTGGAGTTCTGGCACGGACCGCATCCCGCCTGCGATGTACGCCAGTTCCCGGACGTGGCCTGGCTGAGAAACAGCATCGTGGAGATTCCCTGCCATCACAACATCTCGATCGCGACGCTGCGGCGGGTGTGCCACGTCGTCCGCGAAGTGGTAACAAACCGGAGGAAATTCGGGGGAACTCCGGGGGCTAGTTCGGAGACGGTCACCAAATTCGCATGCGAAGCCATTTCGCTCGATGAATAATGTCGCACGAATTTGGTGACCGTCCCCGAATTAGCCCCTGGAGTTCGCGCTTCCTCCGGCCCTAGTCAAGGTTGAGCGGCAGAGGCGAGCCGTCGCGCGCATAGAAGCTCAGGACGCCGGTCGATACCTGGCCCGCAACTCCGCTGTACAGTACGAAGCTGGTGGTGTACCCGCCGAGGTCCACAAGTTCGGGGAAGATGGCATCCGCCGAATTTGCGGGTGCACTCTCGCTCGTGGGCAGCGCGGTCGTGATCAGGAAATCGTTTCTTGTGTTGTAATCACCGCGCAGTGCCGTGACGGCAATCGGTGAAGACGATGAAACCCGCGCCACCCCATGGAATGGATACGGCAGGCTGGGGATGAGTTCGCGCAGGAACCTGGCGACCTGACCATTCGCCGGTACAGGGATTGTCACATTGAATCCAGCCGGCGCTCCCCAGAGCTCCGTCAGCTCGATGTTGACGTTCACGGCTGTTGCTCCGGGATTTGTAATAGCGACACCCGTCTGGATCTGACCTTTGTAGTCGCCGCAATCGTATTCGTACATGCGAAACGCGGTCGATGGAATGACTGAGGGGACTCCAGCTTCGGAAACAGTAAAGCCGCTGCCGTGATTCGTAAAGATGGCGAGAGCCGTCGGAGTAGTTCCGGCTGTAGACGTGATCCGAACAGAGCCGGGGACGATTACCCCGCCAAGCCCCGCCGTTGCCAGTCGAACGGACGAACGCGCAGGAATAGAATAGGTAAATGTCGATCCCAGCTGCCCTTCCACGGTTAGATTGAGGGGCTGACCTGCAACGGAACCGCTCCCTGTACTGAAAAACTGAACGAAACCTGAAGTCGCTGAATCTGAAGGGTTGACCAGGACGACCTGCGTTTTCCAACCGCCGCCGTCTGCGAAATGCGGGAGGTACAAAGTTCCACCGGCAGACGTTGAAGTAGTCAGGTTCGTCACGGGCAATGTTGTAATCAGGGACTCTCCGCGTTCGTTCAAATAACTGCGCAATGCGATCACAGAAATGGGAATCGACGAACTGAACGTCATCGTTCCGTTAAGAAAGGCACCGACATTGAACGGAGCCTCTGTCAGGAATACGGAGGTTTGCGCATTCGCTGCGAGCGGGAAACTCGCAGAGGGGGAGTTCTGACCATTGGCATCGGTGAAGTAATACGTGACGGTTGCGCCTGTCCCATTGGGATTCGCAATAGCCACACCGGTATTCACCGGGCCTCCGACTTCCGCATAGATCCGTCCCGATAAAATTGGAGCCGTTGCCCCAACGCTGGCTTGCCCAATGAGAATGCCGTTCAGCTTGGATTGAAAAGTCAGATACGCTGAGGGCGTGGTTCCTGAACTTGTTTGAAGGCGGGCATAGCCGACCATCGGACTCCCCGCTCCCCCCTCAGTGTCGAATGTAATCGCCCCGCGATCTGCAACCGAAAAGCTCGCCGTCGGCCCACTGCTCGACGCTGCAAGTATCTGGGCCCCATTCGGAGGCGGCGCCGCTCGACACTGCCCCCATGAATTCACAGAACAACAGAGGAGAATGACACCGGTCCATACTGTGTTCTTCATTGCGTACACCTCTAGCTCCTCGGCGAAGCAAGGAAGGTTCCAGTCGCGTTCAGCGGGGTTTCAAGCTGTTAGTTGCCTATGGAATCAAGGGGTTTTGTGGGATCGTCCAGTTTGGGCGGACGGCTCGAAAAGGTACCGGAGGCTGCCTCGCGTTACCACCCAGGATGGTAACGAATGACTCCCACCGCAAGGCACGGCATCAAGAAACGAGGTCCGCTTGGGTTAGCCTGCCTGCGCCGAGATCAGCGTCCACACGCCCATGCCGATGAATGCCACACCGGCTGCGACTTTTAGTGTGTGCTCGCTGACCAGACGCGTAATGCCCTCTCCAAAAAGGACAGCCAATAGCGTGGAAGCCACAAGAGCTGCAGACGCGGCCAGAAAAACACGGGCCTTGCCCATCGTGGGATCGGTCGCGAACAACAACGTCGCCAGTTGGGTTTTGTCGCCGAGCTCCGCGATGAATACGGAAATGAACACCGGCAGTAATTGTTTCATCCACCGATTGTAGGCTGGCTTGGCTATCCGAAGACTCTCAAGCGTCTCCATAAACAACTTTTTGACAGGAGCTTCATCGTTGTTTGCGGCTTCTCCGTCGTCTGATTCGAGCGCCCGAAACCTGCGGTGCGTCCGCTCCTATGCCGTGACTTCCACGCGATTGCGTCCTGCGGCCTTCGCACGGTAGAGCGCCGCATCGGCAGCCGCAAACAGTACGGTGGAATCGAGGCCGACGTCCGCGGTCGAAGACAGCCCGATGCTCACGGTGATAGAGACATCAATGTCGCCGATACGCACGGGCGCGGCGGCAATGCTCGTGCACAGGCGTCCTGCGACTTCCAGGCCTTCCGCCGTATTGCAGCCCGGGATCAGAACAAGGAATTCTTCTCCTCCGTAGCGCCCGATGAAATCGTAACTACGCAGTTGACATCGCAGCCTCGCCGCAATCTCACGCAACACGGCGTCTCCCGCCGCGTGCCCGTAGGTGTCATTGATCTTCTTGAAATGGTCGAGGTCCGCTACAGCTATTGCGAGGGGCTTCCGATCATGCCCCGCGCGGTTCAGTTCGGATCCGAGTTGATCGAGAATCATTCGCCGGTTCCACAGGCCGGTGAGGTCGTCGCGGGTCGCGTGCCAGTGCAACGCGCGCTGGGCATCGAGAAGTCCGGCCTGCAGGTCGAGCACGCGGGCGCCGCAATGCAACCGGGCGCTCAGCTCTCCCTTGTTGAAGGGCTTGCTTAGAAAATCATCGGCACCCGACTCCAGTCCCGTGACGAGGTCTTCGAGAGCGTTCAGCGCTGTGAGCAGGATGATATAGGTGTAAGGCCCCGATCGTTTTCGGATCTCGCGACACACCGAGATCCCATCGGCGCCGGGCATCATCCAGTCCAATATCGCAAAACGAGGACCGTCGTCCGTCAACAGTAGAGCTGCCGCCTGCGTTCCGTCCGGGACCGCGATAACCTCGTGGCCCAGCTTGACCAGGGTCGCCTCGAGCAGCCGCAGAGACACAGCGTCGTCGTCCGCAATAAGAATCCTCATGCGGTGGAGGCCTCACTCAAGGACATTACTCTTCGGTCGGCTCGGCAAATTCTGTTCATCCAGCACTTCCCGTCCTCCGTGCGTCATCGCAGAGGACGTAAACGGCTTTTGATTATGCCGTAACCCGTGGACAATCCCAAACCCGCGTATCTTCGATGCCTGGCCATGCTTATTCAGCGGGCCTTTCCTATGCAAAATGCCGCTGGTGATCGTCGTCCAGTATCTCGCGCACTCTGTAGGCAAGAGCGGCCGGCGTATAGGGCTTGGGTAGGAACGCGACGTTGGGCGCCAGCAAGCCGTTTGCAGCAATCGCGTCATCCGTGTAACCCGACGTGTAGAGAATTCTGAGGTCGGGATAAGTCGTTTTCAGCCACTCCGCCATTACTTTGCCACCCATCAGCGGCATGATGAGATCCGTCACAACCAGCCGGACCGGCGCCCCCTGGTGGTCATGCGCCACGTGCAGTGCATCCTGACCGTTCGAGGCCGATAGCACTTCATAGCCCTGGCCTTCCAGTACAGTGCGAGCCAGGTGCCTCACGGATGGCTCATCTTCCACCACGAGCAGAGTCTCCGTACCGCGCGGCAGAGGGCCAGGCTGGACGGGTCTCACCGCAACATCGAGCGGTTGCTCGACTCGCGGAAAATAGATCTTGAATGTCGTGCCCGAATCGATCGCACTGGTCACGTCGATATGACCGTTCGATTGTTCGACAATCGAACGGCAGGTCGCCAACCCAAGGCCAGTGCCCTTACCCTTCGGCTTCGTCGTAAAAAATGCCTCAAACAGGCGCTCTTTGACGTCGTCCGTCATTCCGGATCCGGTGTCAGAGACAGAAAGCAATACATAACGGCCAGGAGTCATGCCTGCGGGGATGAGGGGGAAGTTTTCATCAAAATTGACATCCCGCGTAGCGATGGTGAGCCTGCCGCCATTAGGCATGGCGTCACGCGCATTGACGACCAGATTCATCAGGACCTGTCCGACATAACCGGGGTCTGCGCTGACGCGGCCGATTTGCTTTCCGGGAACGATCGTCATTTCGATGTTCTCGTCGATGAGGCGGTGCAGCATCTTGTCGAGGTCCCTTGCGACATCGTTGAGGTTGAGCACGACAGGTTGCACCTTTTGTCTGCAACTGAAGAAAAGCAGTTGTCGCGTCAACGCGGCGGCCCGCTCCGACGCGTGCAGGATCTGTTCGACGTCTTCGCGCAGGCGATCTTTCGGATCGAGTTTCTCCAGGATCAACTCGCTGTAGCCCAGGATGACCGAGAGAATGTTATTAAAGTCATGTGCCACGCCGCCGGCAAGTTGACCAATCACTTCCATTTTTTGAGCTTCGATGAATTGCGCTTCCATGCGCTTGTGGTCGCTCCGTTCTTCAACGCCCTGCATGGCACGACGCACCGCCGGAGCGAGCCGGCCGAGACGTTCCTTCAGGACATAATCCGTCGCGCCGTTCTTGAGCGCATCGATAGCGAGTTCCTCGCCCAGGGTTCCGGACACGAGAATGACAGGCAGGTTGGGGTACTGGGCATGCACCATCTTCAAAGCGGACAGCCCATCAAACGTGGGCAACGAGTAATCCGAAAGAACAAGGTCGGTGCCGCCTTGTCTCAGCGCCGCCACAAAACCTTCCTCATCCTTAACGCACGTGATCGTGCAAACAATCCCGTCGGCTTCAAGAGCAGATTGAATGAGCGCCGCATCATTGGGTTCATCCTCCAAATGAAGGACGTGAAGCGGGGCTTTCACGGCTGGATGCCGGCTGTTTCGGCGGTCGCAAGTTCGCCACTTCGAGTAGGTGGCGGTTCATTGACTGCGGCCCAAAAAACGCCGATCTGTCTGACGGCTACCATGAACTCGGAAAAATCCACCGGCTTTACGACGTAGGCATTGACGCCATAAGTGTAAAATTGAATCATGTCCGGAGATTCGCGCGACGAAGTGAGTGCAACGACCGGAATTGTTTTCAAATTCTCGTCAGCCTTTATGGCCTTCAGCACTTCCAGCCCGCTGACTTTCGGCATCTTGTTATCGAGCAACACGACCACGGGGTTGCCTGGTGCCCGCGATTTGAATTTTCCCCGGCGAAAAAGATAATCCAGCGCCTCCTCACCGTCGCTGACGACAAAAACCTTGTTGGCCAGGTGTTGTTCCTCCAGCGCGTTCAAGGTCAGCTCCACATCCCGTGGATCGTCTTCCACCAGCAGGATGTTTTCGATCGCCAAATTTTCAACGGTCATTAAAGAATCCTTCCTGGGAGAGAGAAATAGAATGTCGCGCCGACATCCACGACGCCTTCCGCCCAGGCCCGGCCGCCGTGGCGATTGAGGATGCGCTGGACGTTTGCCAGACCGATGCCCGTGCCCTCGAACTCCTTCTGCGTGTGCAGTCGCTGGAACACGCAGAAGAGTTTGTCCATATACTTCGGATTGAAGCCTGCACCGTTGTCCCGGATGAAAATCACGTTTTGCCCGACGCTATCGGCGACGGATCCAATTTCGATCTTTGCTTCAGCACGGGCGCTGGTGAACTTCACGGCATTGGAGATCAGGTTGACGATGGCGCTGCGCAGCAGGGCACGGTCGGCCCACACCACGGGCAGCCCGCGAATGCTGATTGCGATATTCCGGGCTGCCGTTTCTGCCTGAAACTCGCCCACTATCTCGCGGACCAGTTGGTCGAGATCGACATCAATCTTCTGGAGGGTTGATTTTCCAATTTGGGAAAACGCCAGCAGGTCGTCGATCAGGGTACCCATCCGTGCTGCCGATTCGGAAATTGTCTTCACGTAGCGGAGACTCTTTTCAGACAGCGACGGCCCTGCGTCTTTCTGCAGAAGATCCACGAAGCCCATGACATGGCGCAATGGCGCGCGCAAATCGTGGGACACGGAATAGCTGAAGGCTTCCAGTTCCACGTTGACGGCTTGCAGTTGGGCTGTACGCTCCGCGACGCGTTGTTCCAGTTGCCGGTTGAGAACGCGAACCTGCTCCTGCGCGTTTTTTCGGTCCGTAATGTCGCGGATATTGCACTGAATCACAGTGCAGCCACCGGCCTGGTATACGTTACTGACAAACTCCACCGCGACCGTCCGGCCGTCCCTTGTCTGCAGCGGCAGATCTTCATAACGGACATAACCGTTTTGTTGCAATCGCTCGAGCATGACCTTATTTGCTTCAATATTCTTGAACGGGCTAAGCTCGCCGACGGTATGGCCCACCATTTCGCTGTGTGAAAAACCAAGCAGATCCATCAGGAAAGGGTTCACATCGTCAATGCGGCCCGTCTGTCCATCGAGGACCAGGATGCCGTCCTTCGAGGCTTCGAATAGCCGGCGATAACGGAGCTCGGAAGCGAATAGCGCCCGATCGATCCGCGAATCGTCATCGCTTTCGCGAGGCGCAGCCTGACCCGACAGACCTGCCGTCATGAAGCAACTTCGGACTCGAATTGTATGAAAAACATTTGATCACCTTACGTATCGGACGTCTGGCAGTCTGTTCAAAACAGCTCACTTGAGATGGCAACTTTGACGGGGCGGTACGGAGGGAAAAGCGACGGGCTCCCGGTGAACATTTCGGGAAGCCCGCCTTGTCGAAAACGGTCCTGGATGATCGCTAGAACTGGAGGCGCAATTGCCCCTGGAAGTTCCGGACCTGATTCCCCTTCGCAGCTATCGTTCCGAAAGCCGAGTTATTGATGCTGAACTGAGGATTGTTGGGCTGCGGATGGTTCATCACATTGGTAGCGTCGAGCCTGAACTGAACCTGCTTGCTCTCGGTAATTCGGAATTGCTTGCTCAGGCTGGCATCCATGGTCCAACTGCCCGGACCGATGATTGTTTGCTGCCCCAGCGTTCCCCGTTTGCCCGGCGCCGGGTTCTGCAGAAGGATCCGGCCCGATGCGTCCGCGATGGCCTTCAGCGGGCATCCGGTGGCGCCGTTGCTAGTCCGGATGTTGAACCCCATCTTGTCGGTGGTGTCCAGAATTCCGCCTGGAGCGCAAGCAGGATCGGTCACGACTTGATAGGTTCCCACTGTACCGAAGTACGTACCTCCCAGGTTCTGACCTCCGATGTTTTCACCCCAGTGGACCGTGCCGCCATTGAGATTCCAGGGGCCCACCACGTCCGGAGTGCCGTTGCCGTAAAGCATGCTCTGCGCTCCGATCGTCGCCGGCGCTCCGCTGAAGACATTGCCGGTCCAACTCAGTTTCCAGCCCTCGATGGCGCGGGCCAGAGGCCCCGAACTGTTGCCTAAGAGCAACTTGTTCGGACCCACGGGCAATTCGAACGTCCCATTCATCCTGAGCTCTTGACCGCGATGGTTCGATGCGAGCCGGTAATCGGCATCCCTGTTCAAGGGGTCCGTCCAGCCCGTTCCCGGCAGCTCCATCGATCTGGCCCAGGTGTAGGTGGCCTGGACGCTCATGCCGTGAGTGGGCCGCAGTGTGACCTGCGTCTCCAGGGAATGGTAGTTGGAAGCGCCCGTGTTGGAGTTGTAGTTCGCGGTGGCAAACTGAGGGTTGGCGACCAGGTAATCCTCCGGGAAGCACCGGAGCGGGGTGGAGATCGCCGGCCCGACGGTGGTCTGGCCGTTGGCCAGACGATCGCAGCCATTGCGGAGAATTCTGCCACCCAGGTTGGTGAGCGGCTGAGCCGCGAGGAGGCCCGCAGTCGGACTGCCGCCCGTGTTCGAATTGATGAAGTTGGCAATGGTTTGATAATCGCCGTTCGCGAAGTTCGTGGCGAACCGGCGACGGAGATGGACCGACCCCGTCTGGACCACGCCGGCGCTGTTGGCAGTTCCGATAGCGGTGTAGCCGGCTGTGGTGCTGTTGAGGTTCATCCCCGCGAAAATCTGATCGAAGATCGCGGCCTCTCCTCCCTTTCGCACGGTTTCCAGCGCATTGAACAACTCGGTGTTGTAGAAGACGTTCGGCGTGTTGAGGTTGATCGCGTTTTGGCCAAAGAATCCAAGACCGATCTGCTTCTTCGCCTGGGTTCCGGCGTATCGCAGGTCGATGGTTATGTTACGGCGGAGCTGACGCGTCAGCGAGAGCGTGAAATTCTGAATGTAGGGGGTCGTGTAGTTCGGGTCGAACGCCGTGTAGGTAAGCGCACGGCTGTAAGGGGTGCCCAACGAGCCGCCGGGAAGGGCGGGGTTCGTCGGTTTCAGCGGAACGATCGAACTTATGCTACCAAGGTTGAGATACGGGTTGCCCAGAGCGGTGAAATCGATCGTCGCGTTGCTGGTCGCGCCCGGCGCGCCGCCGAGGTAACTTTCGGCGCCGGAGCCGCCGCGGCCCGCGCCTCCGAAGGTCATCTGATACCCGCCCCGAATGGTGGTCTTGCCCGCCCCTCCAAGGGGGGGCTGCCAGGCAAAGCCGATAGCCGGTCCGAAATTATTGAAGTCGTTCCGATACACGGTCTTCTTCGGATTCGGGCTCTTCGGTCCCACAAACTCCACAGTGGTAATCAAGCTGGGATCGCAAGTCGACGTGGGAATTCCGGCCACTCCACTGGCCTGGCCCGCCTTGCATTCCAGCTTGCCGTTGGGCCCGTAACCGCTGAGATAGATACCGCCCGGAGTCGTCAGCCACTTTTCGAGCGGGTTGGTACTCCCGAGCACAGTCCGTCCAACGCCAAAAAGTCCGAGCCCCAGCCCGGGCGCTGCGGTCGTGAAGCCCGAGGCGATGAAGGGCACGCCGTAGTATTCCCAGCGCATCCCCAGGTTGAGAGTGAGCGATTTGCTGATCTTCCAGTCATCCTTGGTGAAGAAGTCCGCCTCGTTGGTCACCTGATCGCGGTACTTCTTCTCCAGCGTCTTATAGTTCTCCCATTTCCCAGCCTGGACGTCGCTGGCGTTATCGATCCAGTAGAGTTGAGAACCCTGATTGATCGATCCGTTGAAGAAGTACAAAAGATTGCGCGCCTGATCCTGAGCGCCGGTGCCTGCGGTGGTGATCAGACCGGGCAGGCCGCCGCTGGTGGTTGAAATATTGGTCGCGATATTCGCTCCGGCGCCTCCCGTGAACGTCGGGAGGGGCGTTCCTTGAACCGCGTTGTAGGCCGTCGATTTCGTCCGGCGGATCTCGCCGCCGAATCTGAACGCATGCGTTCCCTTGGTCCAGCTCAGGGTATCGCCATAACTGTAGAGCGGCGTACGATTGCCATTGTAATCGCCGTTGTTATAAGGCGAGTTGGCAAGGCTCAACAGAGCGGGGTTGAAAACGGCCGGATAGCCATCGCCTCCCTGGAGGAAGAACTTCCTGGCGACGTCGGCCATCGCCTTGTCCGGATTCTCCCAGGGGTTGTACTCGTTCAGAACGTTATAACGGACGCCAAACTTGGCTTCATTGATCATCGTCGAGGACAAGGTGGACGTGACGCTCGACGTGAGGACCCACGGAGCGCGGCGCGTCAGTCCGTGGGGGTTATCGGGCCAGGCGGAAAAATTGGTGCCTTCATTATCGCGTTCGACCGAATAGCCGAAATTCGCCTTGTGGTTCTGATTGAAGTTATGGTCGATTTTAATGTTGAACTGCTTCCGTTCGATATTCGAATCGCCGCCATAAGCCGAAGCTGAATTGATTCCCTGATCCAGCTCTCTGCGCGTCCAGCGGATTTGAGCCGTATTGAGCCCGTCGCCTCCCTGGAAGCGGTTGGCATGCGGCATGAGAGACACGAAGTTCTTCATGAAACCTGTGGTGTCGGCCGTAGCCCGGTTCGAGTCCCAGGCAGTCGCAGTGCCAGCCGGGAAGAAAGCGGTGCCGCCGGGGCAATCGGCCTGAGTAAAGGGAGTCATCTGGAAGGTGTCGGGATTGACCTTTTGCGTGCCGAAGACGCTGAAACACAGTAACCGGCTTCCAGGGTTGATCGCAAAATTCGGGTTGCCCAGAAAATCGACCGCGGGTCGAGAAGTAGTACCCGGAGTGGCATCTGCGTCGTCGGGCGTCCATCCTTCGAAGTAACGGAAAATCCCCTGGCGCGCCGTATCCGTCAGAACCAGGCCATCGACAATCGCGCGTGTCCGGACAATGTTCTTGTCAAAGAGGCCAAAGAAGAATGTTTTGTTCCTGAAAATCGGTCCGCCATAACTGAACGTAAGCTGATTCTGGTTTTGCCAGTTCGGCACCGTGGGTTTCCAGAGACCGGTCTTCGGGTCGACATCATTATTAGCATCCCACGTATTGGCGTTCAAGGCGCTGTTACGGAGGCTCCAGACCGCAGCACCGCTGTAACGATTGGTGCCCGAGCGGGTCGTAATCTGAACCTGCCCGTTACCCCTGCCCATCTCGGCATCCACCGGCGTCAGGATCAGCTTGATCTCCCCGACCATATCCGGGTTGAGCACGGTCGTGGCGAAGGCGCCGTTCGGGAAACGCCCGTCCGTAACGCTCAAGCCGTCGCGCACCGTGTTGATCGTGCTGGAGGAAGCGCCTGCCATGGTGTCATTATTGGCTCCCGGGATTCCGGCCCCTGCACGGAAGCCGGGAAGCGTGTTGATCAGGTCGAGCACGTCGCCGCCGATCAAGGGCAGGTTCGCCACCTGAGTTTGCGAAAGAGCTTCGCCGACACTCGACGAGGAGACGGCAAGCATCTCCCGCGCGTCGATCGTGACCTCGACTGAGGTGGCGACATTCGCGATCTCCATCGTCAGGTTGTACCGCAACGTTTGATTGGAACGTAGATCGATGTTGGCGACGCGCGCCTTTCGAAAGCTTGGCAGGGTCGCTTCCAGTTCGTATGGGCCTACGGCAAGATTCGGGAAGTTATAGGCGCCCGTCTCATTACTTAGAGTCGGCGTCCTAACGCCGGTTGCCGTATTGATGGCCGTGACGCTCACGCCGGGCATTCTCGCCTGGCTGGGATCCTGAACCACTCCGGTAATCGAACCGATCGCCTGAGCGAAGGCACTTCCGGAGAAGACAGCGAACCCCAACAACACAATGATGGATGATCTCAATCTCATTTCCCCCCCTTGAGGCCCTTTCCGTGGTGAAAAGTGCGAGAGAGCTTCGGTGAACGCGCCATCCTGCGCAACTCACCCAATGGAAATACGGCCTCGATAAAGAACAACGGACAAGCTGTGGCTTATTGGTGCTGTGGATATAGCCAATTCGCGGCCGGTGTGTCAATCAGTTTACGCACCGGTTTGCGCAGGATTGCTTGCGAGTCTTGAGCTGGCGGAGTGTCGTCTCTCTCTATTTGCCGAAACGGAATACGATTCCGGTGCCGATTCTCGCTCCGTCGGAAACACTCCCGCCAAAGCGAAGCAGACTGTAATCGGCGTGGACGGCTCTCCAGGCCAGCCACGGGCTGATCGTCACTTCTACTCCAGCGCCGGCGGCCAATGCGAAACCGTTCAGACCCTTCGACGTCGCGGTTGGGGCGATTCCGGCGGGAAATAGACTCGAACTCGACCCGGTTATTCTGGTTCCGCCGACAAGGAATTCTCCAAACGCCGAAACGCGACGAGTGCGCCCTGCGTAAAATCGTGGACCAAACCGATACGTTAAGGTCGTGACGGTGGGGCTTACGGTCGTCGAATGGACCGCGACGTCGGCGACGATCCCGACACCCTCCCAAACGTGTGTCGTAAGGGACAGGTCCCCTCCATAGAGCTCGACAGATCCCTGGCGCGAGTAGGAAACGTCCCCTCCGATATCAAACTTTCGAAGCTTCTCTTGAGGTGCCCGCTTGCGGGCCGGTGCGATCCGGTCCACGATGGCCGCCGGCTGTCTGTTATTAGCGGGCGTTGTGCCAGCCGGTGTTGTTCCTGGGGCCGTTGTTGATGCAGGACTCGGGGGAGCGGAGGTCGTGGGCTCGATCGACCATTCTCCGAGATTCATTCCGACAATGTAGCCATCTTGACCGCTCTGGGTTCGGACATGCGAGGCGCCGGATCGCTGCTCTATCAATAAGACAGGATCGCCGCATTTGATGTTCGCAATGATGCGGCTCGACGAATCCCGGGTCGCGTGCACCTCGAGACTCCCATTGAATGAACAGCGCAAGACTCCGGGCGTGCCTTGCGCGTGTGCCGGAAGAACTGCTCCCGACAACAGGAACAGGGATATACACAGCAGTTTCTTCATCACTCCCTCTTTCCGCAGCGACAGGGCCCGCGCACTCTGCTGAAGTTCCCGGATCGCTCGCCAGAGGTTACACCATTTCGTCACGATGAGGACATGCGCCCTTAGCCTCCTGTGTTGGACTCGCGTCACCGGCTACATTATTGGCTGGTGACTTGTCCGCCAATGCGTCTAGCGATAACGCTGAATCCGGCAAAGGTCACAGTCGTGCCATCCGAGCGAGTGAGTATCAAGGAATGTGACCCGGGAGTCGCACCAGGGCCCGCAGTAACCAGCAGAGTCAGGGACGTTGCGGTGCCGCCAGCCTGGATAACAGCCGTAAGGCCTGTGCCCGCAAAGCTTGCGGAGACGACGGTGTCGAGCCTCGTGCCGGTAACTGTGAGGACGAACGAATTGCCGGTGTTTGTCTCCGTTTGAGAAAGGCCGGAAATCGTTGGGGGATAAGTCACTTGGCGAACAGTGTCGCGGTTAAATTCGCTAATAAAGACATTCCCACTGGCGTCCACCGCCACGTCATACGGATAAATGCCGGCGGATAGCGCAGGCCCGCCATCCCCTCCGGCAATCGCACCGGTACCTACTTCAATCGTTGCAGTTCCCAGGGGCGTCATCTTGCGGATACGGCGATTATTGAAATCCGCGACGAACAGGTTGCCCGCAACATCGACGGCCAGACCGGAGGCATTAAGGCTCGCCACAGTACTGATTGTTCCCTGAGGCGTGACCTTGCGAATACGCGTTAGGGTTGCAATGAAAAGATTCCCGGCAGCGTCAACTGCCAACGCCCCCGGCGAATCCAGTTGAGCGGAAGTGGCGGGCCCATTGTCGCCCCCGTCTCCCTGCTGTCCGTTCCCGGCGATTGTCGTAATGATTCCGTTCGTGGCGATTTTGCGCACCCGGTGAAACGTCGAATCCGAGACGTAAACATTGCCCGATTGATCGATGGCGATTCCCTCTGGGGCAAGCTTGGCCAGCAGGGCTGATCCGCCATCACCGGTGGAACCTCGATGACCCTCTCCCGCGAATCTGGACATCACACCTGCCGGAGTAACCTTGCGAATGAGACCGTACGTAGTATCCGTTATGAAAAGGTTGCCTGCGGCGTCCACCGCAACATCTGCAAGGTTGCCGAGCGCGCAAGCCAAAGCGGCCGGGCAATCGATGCCGCCCTGCGAACTGGAGTTATTCCCAGCTACCGTTGTTATCGTTCCGTCCCGTGAGACCTTTCGAATGCTGAACCGCTGCTGCTCCACGACATAGAAACTGCCAGTTGAATCAACAGCGATACCCTCTGCGTTATTAACATTTGCAAGAACTGCCGGCCCACCGTCGCCAACTGACTCGGATAAGCCTCCCGCAACCGTCGTGATGACTCCGTCCGGGCCGGACGGCAACACGTTGAATGTTGCGCTAACCGGAGGAACACCGGGCGCAGACAGCGATACTTGACGATTGCCCAAAGGCGCGTCGGCGGGAACCACAACCTTAAGGAGAACAAATTGGTCTGTCGACCCGTTCGCAATAGATGCTGTCACGCGGCTTCCGCTTAACGTCAAACTCGTTAAACTCGAGAGTTCCGATCCGATGAGGACGACATCAAAGGACATACCCGCCGTGACTTGACTGGGCGCGATCGAGGAAATGGAAGGCTTCACGACCGTAAAGCCGGCATACGGCAACGAGATGCCGTCGGGGCTGGTGACGGTGAAAGATCGGAATGTCGTTGTGGCGTTCGCGGCAACGGAAATGGAAATCGGAAGAGTTGTTGCCGTTCCTCCGGGCAGGATTGCCGCCGTAATCCCAGTGCCGCTAAAGGCCACTGATGTCGCGCCAGCCAGATCCCTGCCACTGACCGTCATAGTAATCGTCGATCCCGCGAGCGCCTTGCGGGGATTGATGTTCTCAATATCCGGGCGAACATTCACCACCGTGAACCCAAGGAATGTATCCGATACGCCGAATGAATTCGTCGCAGTCAGCAATCGTGATCCAGGGGCCGCCGTATCCGATACCGTAATGGTTACCGGCAGATTCGTGTTGGTCGCGCCGGCTTCCACGACGGCGGTGACATCTGATCCGCTGAAGGAAACCGCTGTGACGCTTCCCAGGTTGGTTCCGGTGATCGCGGCCGCAACCGAATTGCTCCGACGAGAGAATGAGGGAGTGATTCCTGTTATCGCCGGGACGTTGGGCTTCGGTGCGAAGTTAACCCGTCGGATTCTATGGCTGAGCCGATCGGCGAAATACACGTTGCCTGCCCCGTCGACGGCAATTCCCTCCGCGAAAATATTGGCAGCAGTAGCCAGGCCTCCGTCGCCGCTATAGCCACTCGTTCCTGTACCCGCAACGGTTGTGATCATGCCGCCGGTGTCGATCATCCGGATTCGCGTTCTCTCGCTGATAAAGAGATTTCCGAAATTGTCGACGGCTAGATCTACGGGGTTCGATAACTGAGCCAGCGTCGCAGGACCACCGTCGCCGCTGAATCCGCTGACCCCGGTCCCTGCAATCGTATTGATGATGCCGTTAGTATCCACTTTGCGAATCCGAACGCCATCGGCAATGAAAAGATTGCCGTTGCGATCACTGGCTGTTGCGACCGGTGCAGTGAATTGGGCGGTTGTCGCAGGTCCTCCGTCACCGCTGAAGCCGGATGAGAACGTCCCCGCAAAAGTACTGATGATTCCATTCGAATCGAGTTTGCGAATTCGGTAGCTGAAAGTATCGGTGATAAACAAGTTCCCCTGCGGGTCGATTGAAATGCTTGTCGGTTGGTACATCGTCGCAAGGGGGCCGGGCCCCCCGTCCCCGCCGAACCCGGAGGACGCGTTGATACCCGCAACTGTCGTCAATATGCCGTCAGGGTTGATGCGCCGGAGGCGATAATCGCTGAAATGGTTGAACGTGTAGATATTACCCGCTCCGTCGAAAACCATCCGGTAAGGAAAATCGAAGGGGCCGTCATCGGCCGGATTGGTGATGACAATGGAGCTGATATCTCCGTTGGGAGGCAATTTGCGGATCCGATGGTTGAACGTATCGGCGATGTAAACAGTGCCACCTGGATCCACAGCAACACCTGAAGGCTCCCAAAACACAGACAGCCGTCCTCGAGTGCCGTCTCCACTGAATCCTCTAATTCCGAATCCCGCGACTGTTCGGATAATGCCCGCAGTCACCTGGCGGATACGGTTGTTATCCATATCGGCGATCAGGAGATCGCCAGATGGGGTCACAGAAACTCCCGTCGGACTATAAAGTTGGGCCGCCGTTGCCGGGCCGCCATCACCGCTGGAGCCGTAGCTCAGGCTTCCCACCGCGCTGGTGATTATTCCAGAAGGAGCGATCTGCCGGATGCGATCATTGAAATAATCCGCAATGAACATGTTCCCGCCGGTATCGACGGCAACGTCTGCAGGGTAGTAAAGGGTCGCGGAGGTTGCGGGCCCGCCGTCGCCAGACAACCCATGAAACGCCGTTCCCGCGATCGTAGAAATGGTTCCATCTGTTATTACTTTACGAATGCGGTGATTGCCGTAATCTGCGATGAATACGTTTCCCGTCGAATCACACGCAACCCCCGTGGGTGAATTCAAGACGGCAGATATTGCCGGGCCTCCATCGCCGAAAAATCCCTGTCCATTGCCCCCCGCGATCTTCGTAATGACCCCCGATGAGTTTACTCGCCGGATCGCGTGATTATTTGTATCCGCGATAACAAAACTTCCGCCCGGGCAAACGGCAACGCCGAACGGAGTCGCCAGTTGCGCCGAAGTTGCGGGTCCGTTGTCGCCGGCCGCTCCACTCACGCCGGTGCCTGCAATAGTGGTAATCGTGCCATCGGATGACAGTTTTCGAATCCGGTGATTCCCAGCATCGGATATCAACAGGTTTCCCGCTCCGTCGAAGACAATGTGCTCCGGGCTGTATAGTTTTGCCGCTGTCCCCGGTCCGTTGTCTCCGCTGAAGCCCGCCACTCCGGTTCCCGCGACTGTACTGATCACAAACGTTGACGTCACTTTTCGGATCCGGTGGTTTCCGCTGTCGGATATGTACCAGTTGCCAGCCCCATCCTTGGCAATACCGGATGGCGCATTCAGGAAAGCCGGAGTAGTCGTCGGATCATCCCCGCCATAACCCTGAACTCCGACGCCCGCGATGGTTTCGATGGTGCCGATCCTCGGTCCAGACTGAGCGGCTGCGGTGCCTGACAAAAACGCTAACACCATGGCGAAGAGAATCAGCAGTCGATAGAAATGAGACGAAACGAAAGATCTACTTGAGAGGGCTGGGCCCTTAAACCAAACATGAGTGGGACTATTACAGATGAACAAGTTCAGCTTCGTCCGGCAGCAAATCGGGGCGACATTAAACCACAACTGCCGGCTTGGTTCACTAACGATAAGCAGCCTTTGATCTCAATCCATTGCGCCGAAAGGCAATCGCAGCATAAGATGCGCGAGCGAAAGATCTGGAACTTCAATGCGCCAACCTGTTCGCACAATCATATTTTTTTAAGGGAGGGAAACCGTATGCGAATGTTGCTTAGAGTATCGATTCCCGTTGACGCAGGAAATGCTGCCGCTAAGGCTGGGACCCTGGGTTCTACCGTCGAGCGAATTCTGTCCGAACTCAAACCGGAAGCGGCCTATTTCTTTGCAGGCGACGACGGCCAACGGTCGGGCTCCATCGTGTTCGACATGAAAGACAGTTCGGAGATTCCAGCCATCGCGGAACCCTGGTTTCTCGCCTTCAACGCAAAGATTTCTCTGCGGCCGGTGATGAATCCGCAGGATCTTGCCACGGCCGGGCCGTCGATTGGCAAGGCCGCTGAGCAATACGGGAAATAAGCGAGGAACAGACCCTGGGACTTTGGGGTCAGACTATTCGAATTCGGGGCCGTGCTACTCGAACCCCGAATTCGAATTTCAGAATTCGGGGTTCGAGTAGCACGGCCCCGAATTCGAGTAGTCTGACCCCAAAGTCATCTAGAGTACTGAACTTCCTAATACGTACTCAGGCCCACCTGCCGCACAAGATTTTTAAAGCGCGGGTCCGAGCGCAAGGGATCCAGGCGAGGTTCGGCGTTGAGATGAATCAGCCAGGGATATCGCTCCGCATGGGCTTGTTCGAGCAATTGGATCGCTTCGTCGTTCTCTCCCAGGCCGACGTCAATCAATGCGAGTTGATACGGCGGGAATTCGCGCTGCGTCGGAGACTGTTTTAGCTCGCGAAGCAAAGTCCGGGCTTTGGCCTTCTGTCCGGACATTGCGTAGGCATGGCCGAGAGCTCCAAGAATACTCGGCCGCTCCTGCAATCTGCGGGCAGTCTCGAGATCGGCGATAGCTTGATTCAACATTCCTTTTTGCTCATACGCCATGCCGCGATAGACATATGCAGGCGCAAAACTCGCGTCCATCTCGATGGTCTTGTTACATTCCTCGATCGTACGGTCGTAGTTCCGTGAAAGGAAAGAGACCCACCCCATACCTGCATTGATAGGAAGCGAAAGCGGCTCCGCCTGTTGCGCTTTCTCAGCTTCAGCCATCGCTTCCCTGAACCTGCCGGCGGAAACCAGGCTCACCGCATACCACTGGTGGGCCGGGCCATAGTTGGGGCTCAGATCGATCGCCCGGCGAAAATCGGGCTCCGAGTCCCGCCAATTCCAATCAAAAAGTATTGTCGAAAAGGCGAGAGCTGTGTGAGCTTCGGCGAGGGTGTTGTCGATTTTCAATGCTGTGAGCGCGGCTTGTTTTGCCTTGGGAGAGACTTCCTTTGCCTGCAAAACATTGAAATTCGTGGCTGCAATGTAGGAGTCCGCGAGCCCGGCGTAGGCCAGAGCATAATTCGGGTCCTTCTTCACCGCTTGCTCGAGAAAATCGATACTCTTCAACAGGCCATCGACCGTCCTTTTGTTCCAGAAGTAACGCCCCTTCTGATAGAGCTGATAGGCTTCGCGGCTTTCGGTGTACCGCTTCCCAATCTGTTCTCTTTCGGGTGTGCTGAGCCGCACCGCCAGTGCCCCGACGACCCTTTGCGAAATCGAGTCCTGAACAGTGAAAATGTCCGTGAAATTTTCATCGAAAGTTTCAGCCCAAAGAGACGATCCGTCCTGGATCCTGATCAGCCGCACGGTAACCCGGATGCGCTTGTCCAGTTTCTGAACGCTGCCGTCGAGAACAGAGTCGACATTCAGTTCATTGCCCGCTGCTATCGGATCCTGTGTAAGGCTCGTGTACTTTCGCACGGCGGCGGTCGGCAGCACGATCACTTGCCTCAGGTTGCTCAGCTTCGTGATCAGCGCATCGGCCATCCCCAGTTCCAGGAACTCGTCCCGGTTCTGTTCGCTGACGGGTTTGAACGGGAGGATCGCCAGCGACTGAATCGGCTGTGTGGCATCCGCCGAAACAAAGAAGCGGAATCGATGCGGATTCACGAGCGCCACGGTCGTAGCGACCACGGCAATCACCAGCAGCGAAATCGTGGCCACGCGTTGGGCATGCCGGCGCCACGGGCTCCGACCTGCGACCACGGCTGTTTCCGCTACCAGGACCGGCTCGACGAGCTCGGCCACCCTATCGGGGGCCGGATTCGACTGCCCTCCGCTCTCCAGCTCCGCGGACGTTGGGGCCTCGGCCGAAATCCGCTGTTCTTCTACTCCGCCGATATACCGATAACCCACCGTGGGAAGCGTTTCGATCAGGCGATAGGGTTTCTGCTGGTCATCCAACGCCTTGCGCAGCTCGCTGATGCACTTGGTCGCGTTCTCTTCATAGACTTCGTGACCGTCCCAGAACCGTTCGATCAGCTCCGGCCGCGTCACGACCCGATGACGTTCCTCCACCAGGTAAAGCAGCACGTCGAAACGCTTCCGGCTGAGGGGTACCGGAGTGAACCCGCGAAGCAGCGAATAGGTGTCCGGCCGCAGCGTGTACTCGCCCAATAAATATGTTTTTGCAACAGCCACGAAGATTCTCCCAGGGTCCGAGCAGCAGCGTTCGAAGTGTCGGAAAGGAGCGCGAATTCTACCCGAGTTGAGCCTTAAATAACAAGAACTTAGCCGGTGAATTGGGAGTCCTGACTGCGGCCGCGAGACGGATTTCAGGTTTTGTTCCGATTTTGTTCAGGAATCTTTCAGGATGATGTGTGCGGCCCCCGGTAGATTGCCCCTTACTAAGGGGGTCGGATGTTGAGGAGAACTGTAATAGTGTTAGCGTTGCTGCTGATTGGGTTCGCAGCGAATGGGTTTGGTCAGACTGGCAATGCGCAGTTGAGTGGGTCTGTCGTGGATCCCTCGAAGGCTTTGATTCCAGGTGTCTCGATAACCGCGACGAACGTTGACACGAACGTCACGCTGACGCAGGTCAGCAATGAATCAGGAACCTACAGTTTTCCTGTTCTTCAGCCGGGATCCTATCGGGTTTCCGCCGACTTGCCCGGTTTCAAAAAACAGGTATTCAACGACGTCCGGTTGGGGGTTGCCGCCCAGATCCGCATCGATTTCACGATGCAAATCGGTGAACAAACACAATCGGTGGAAGTCACCGTCGCTGCCGATTCTCTCCTGCGGGACTCCTCCGCTTCGGTCGGTGACGTGCTTACCCAGCAACGCATACAGACCCTTCCTCTGGTCGGCAACAACATTCTCGACCTGCTGAACACGCTGCCCGGAATCAACATCGCCACGAATGGCGAGATTAACAACACCATCAACGGCCTGGGCATTAACACCATCAACACCACACGCGACGGTCTCAGCATTAGTGATGTGCGAATCGCTCCACAGGACAGTTCCTACGTCGACGGTGGCGTCTATGCCGGCTACAAACTGATGTCCACGACGACGTTGCTTCCGGATCTGGTTGGCGAGATCCGCATGATTCTGTCGCCCGCAGACGCCGAACTCGGACGAGGAAACTCCCAGGTTCAGATCCGCACTCGCTCCGGAACGAATAAGTACTCCGGGTCCGCTTCCTGGAACATCCGCAACACCGCGTTTGATGCCAATACGTGGACAAACAATCACACCATCGTCAACGGCAAGGCCACGCCGCTGGATTGGACAAATAACCATCAATACACGCTCGCCTACGGTGGGCCGATCAGGATTCCAGGCCTGTACGATGGAAGGAGCAAGTCGTTCTTCTACGCGTTGTGGGAGCAGAACATCAGCAACTCACGCGACACCACGAACATCAACGTCCTGACCGATAGCGCGCGACTGGGCATTTTCCGCTACTTCACCGGGTACGCTCCCATAGGATTCAATCCGAGTACAACGATTGCGAACCAGGTGTTTCCCTTGACGGCAAGCACCGCAACCTATGTTGCCGTCGACATCAACGGTAAGCCCGTTGCGCCGCCGTACAACCCCGATGGTACTGCCTACACAGGGCGGCTCAATTGTGTCAGCGTGTTTGGAAGGAACCGATTGGATGTGAACGGCGCGATGGTGCCGTTTACCGCCGCCGATTGCCCGGGCGGGACGGCCGTCCTCGGTCCGAACAGTACCGGGACAACGTGGGATACATTCCGGACGACCTTCGATCAGAGTGGCTATATCAAGAAAATGATGGGCCTGGCGCCGCACGCCAACTATTTCGGGAGTGGCGATGGCCTGAACGTCGCGCAATATCGCTATCTCCGCGGCAGGGGCGGCAGCAACAGCACGGTCTCTATCGTTGGCGCCGATTCCTACGCCAACAGCAAGCAGTTCAACCTCAAGCTGGACCACAATTTCACGCCGAATCACAAGGCCGCGGTCAGCTACACCATTCAGCGTGATAACAGTGCCGACAACGTCGCGCAGTATCCGGTCGCAGAGGCGGTCAACGGCGCAGTCATTCGACGTCCGTACATCCTTACCGCCAATGTCACGTCAACGTTGGGTTCGCGAATGATCAACGAAGCGCGCTTCGGGTTGAATCACAGCTACAACTACGATGTTCCCGCATGGTTCCACCCGGATGACGCCGTCCGTCAAAAGGCCGAGCAGTTCCTGCTCAAGGGCCCGGCGAGCCCGCTGAACCCCAATTACCAATATCTGGCCGTTGTGAACAACGGAGTGGGAAGCGTTTTCAACTCCAATGGCCCCATGGCGACTACCGTGACGAACATCCTCCAGTTCAACGACATGTGGAACTATGCCGACACGTTCAGTTGGAGCACGGGCAAGCACAGCTTCAAGGCCGGCGGCGAGATACGGCTGCCGCGAACGTCTGGAAATGGCGGCATCGGCAGTGTCTATCCGACCCTCACACTGGGCAATGCCAGCGCGACCGCCACACCGAGCCCCTTCAGCGACCCCACGAAGTTCACTGCGGAGTTGGCGGGCCTGATCAATAGCGCAGCAACTGGGGCCACCAACCCGCGCACGACGGTGACGAACATGCTGTATTACCTCTCCGGATCGGTTGCTTCTGCCACTCAGCAATACTGGGTCACCAGCGCCGACAACGTCAAAAACGGCACGTGGTCGGATGTTTCGACGTCCGGGCAACGCGCACGCAAACAGATCTCGAACGAAGCAAATCTCTTCTTCAAGGATGACTACAAAATCACGCGGCGTCTGACCCTCAATCTGGGACTTCGCTGGGAGTTCACAGGCGCGCCGTATATCGACGGCGGATTTACTGCAGCCGTGCTGGACTACGGCTTCGGCGCCTTCGGGGCAACCCGCACGGCGCAGTCCACGCTGGATAAGTTCAAGGCGGATCCCTTTAGCCTTTACATGAAGCCCGGCAATCTTTATCTGACCGGCTACGGATCGTCGACGGCAACTCCGTTGAGCTGCCAGGTGGGCGTTAAGCAAAATGCACTGCTACCCGCCTCGACGTGCGATCCGAATGCCCTGTCGGCCATCCAGTTTGTCGGACCGGGAAGTCCGAATCCGAACATCAAGTCTCTGCCCGTCAACTACTCCGATATCGGTCCGGCGGTGGGTTTCTCCTACCAGCTGCCCTGGTTCGGAGAGGGCAAGACGACGATCCGTGCCGGCTACCAGCAAACCTTTGGGTCCGGCAGCGTGAACAGAGGTTCCCTGTTCGGCGGAACGGAAGCCCAGATCGCCAATGCGCCGGGAGCGACAAACCAGCCCCTTACCCAGGTCACGGATGCGGTCTTTCAGAACATCCTGGCCACGCGCGCGCTGACTCTGACCGACCTTCCTGCACTGGTGCCGGTGAGGCCGACACTGACACCCGGTGCCGCGGTTCCGATCTATGGGCGCGCCGCGACAGCGTCGGTAGCCGATCCAAACATCTACACGCCCTATACCCAGAACCTCAACTTCTCGATCACCCGGCAGGTCCAGAAGAACGTGACGGTGGACCTCCGATACGTCGGCACTTTCGCCCGCAAACAAACCGGCCAGATGAACCTGAATCTGCCCAACGTCTATCACAACCCCGAGCTCTTCCAGGCCCTGACCGACGCGCGTGCCGGCACGTGTACCGCAGGCGGATACCCGAGTTACACGGCCCAGGGGATCAATCCGTGCGACATCAATAACGATCCGGTTCTGCTGGATCAATTGCTGGCCGGCTTGAACCTGAACAACACCGTCACCGGTTTCGGCGCAGTGGGAGCAGTCACCAATGGAATCTTCCAGACTGGCGCCCAGCACTTGAGGCGCAGCGCAACGTTCGCCGGTGGCCTGTCCAATGGCGACTTTCTGGCGGTGGCAAACAACCTGGTGGCTCTGGCACCCACTGCGGCACAGGGCCGCCAAACGGCCCCGAACACTCCTGGCACAACCACGGCGCTCACCGGTGTCAGCATGATCGGGTTGCGTAACGGTTGCGATCGCATAGCGAACGGCTTCTCCATCGTTCAGCAGACCGTCGCCGGCGGAGCTCAGGTTGCCAATTCCGGCAGCGCCATTCCGTTGCGGTGCTTCCCCGAGGATTGGCTCATCACCAACCCTCAGTTCAGCACCATCACCTATAACACCAACCTCGGCCATTCCAACTATCACTCCCTGCAGGCTAGCGTCACGACGCGGCCCATGTACGGCATCAGCACGCAGTCGACGTGGACTTGGGCGAAGTCGATGTACCTGCCTACCTACACCCTGCCTACAAACGGCTATTTCGATCCAGCGCAGAGAAACCTCAACTTCGGGGCGCAGAACATCAATGCTCATGCGCTCCGTATGAACGGCACTATTGAACTCCCTATCGGACCCAATAAGTTCCTGCTCGGCAATTCGTCTGGATTGTTGGCTCGACTACTGGAACGTTGGCAGACCAGCTTCATCGCCAACTTCTCCTCTGGAGCTCCTGCCAGTCTGACTCCAGGACAGAATCACTTCTATTCGGCCAGCCGCTTCAACCTTGGGACCGGGTGGGCGAGACCGAACGGCAAGGTGGAATGGAACGTGCAAAATGCAACCACCGGCGCCATCACGGGCTCCTACTACGGCAGTCCCAGCCCGTTCGTCGGAGCCCGTGATCCGCAGTGCTCGGATCCCAAGATCGTCACTCAAGGCGACAAGATGGGAACCAACCTCGGCAGCACCGCCACGTGCCTCATGACCGCTTTGGCTAAACGCAATCCCGATGGAACCCCGGGCGAATGGCTGCTGACATATCCGATGCCCGGCCAGGTCGGCAACTCCGGTAGTGGCACCCTCACCCTGTTTGGACAGTGGAGTCTCGATATGAACGCCAGCAAGTCGTTCAGGATTAGCGAATCCAAAAGCTTCCAACTGAGGGTCGACGCCACCAATGTACTGAACCATCCCGTTCCGGGCCAGCCCGACTTGTCCGCCCTCAACCTGGGAAGCATTAACGGCAAAGGCAACCAAAGGCGCCAGCTTCAAGCCCAACTCCGAATCGCCTTCTGATCGGGAAGCAGCCTGGATGAGAAAAGGCCTCTGCCCAGGAGGCAGAGGCCTTTCTTGTTTTCGATGAGAGTCCAGAGGGCACGACGTTATCGCTTAATTCGGGGACGGTCACGAAATTCGCGACGCTCGCCGGCCCGCCAAGCCGTCAACGTCACCGGTCGGCACTCGAATTCAAGCATGCGATGTCGATACCTATTGCGCGGACTTTAAATCGACCTTCTGATAAATGCGGGAGAGCGGAAGCCGGCAAACCGCAGAAGTGATTTCAACCGAACCTGCGGGATCCGTAACTTCGGAATAGATCCAATTGCCGTCTTCCTGGCGGGTAAACCGTTCGACGTGGTACTCCTTTTGAGACACCAAAACATTTACACCGAAATGGTCTCAGGCCGCGCGCGGCATCTCTTCCGAAACGCGCACCCCCGCCTCCGGCTTCATCGTGTACAAACTACCCACCCATGATCCATACACCAGATGCACTGCGACGAACGCAACTGCTGTCAGCGTGCCGTAATTGATCGCGAACGGTCCCGGCGCCGGCAGCTCTCCATTATTCCTCATGAGCGGGTGTATCGACCCCAGCGCAAACATCGTCACTCCCGCGATCGATGCGTGAACCAGGGAGAATCCAGCACCAATCCACGGACTCGTCCGTTCAGTCAGGAACTCAAAACCGAACGCGTACAACTGCGCCAGGAGCCCGCCGACCAGGAGATACATCATGAAACCAAGCATCCACGAAATCGCCCCGATTTGCCGGGTCAACATGCTTCCCAGAGCCATTTCGATGTTCAGCGTGGTCACATTCAGTGCTCTGGCGAAAACCATCAGCACTGTCATTGCGAAGGCACCCAATATCCCTGCTTTGAAGGCTTTGCCGTAATCCATAATCAGACTCCTCTGTAGAATCGTGTACTTACAGAAGCAGCAATCCACCGGCCATCCACGACGATGTGCCCCCGCAGAGCGCGATGTATCTGAGAATTTCGATTTCCGAATCATTCCCGCCGAGGGTCAAATGGTAGTCTGGCTGCCTGATGCGATTCGGAATACTTGGAACAGGATCGGTCGTACCCAAGCACATCGCGGCTGCGCGACTGGCGGGCCTTGAAGTCGTTGCCGTTGCCAGCCGGGAATTGGAGCGCGCACGCGCTTTTGGTATGCCGCGCGCATATGGCGCATACGCAGAGTTGCTCGACGACCCCGATGTGGATGCGGTCATCAACGCGTTGCACAACGGCCTGCACTGTGAGTGGAGTTGCCGGGCTCTCGCCGCAGGCAAGCATGTTCTCTGCGAGAAACCGCTAGGATGCAATCCGGCCGAAGTGGAGCAGATGACGTCCGCTTCTCGCAAGGCCGGCAAGTTGCTCATGGAAGGTTTCATGTACCGGTTTCATCCGCAGATGTCTGGCGTCCTCGATCGAGTACGTGACATTGGCCGGATCGTCCACATCAACTCGTACCGAATGGCGTACGGTCGCGATCGCGGGAACCCGCGCTACAGGGCGGATGCAGGCGGGGGCGCCCTGCTGGACATCGGATGTTACTGTGTGAATTTTTCACGGGCAATTGCCGGTGAACCCACGCAGTGCGAAGCACGGGCTCACTTCGAGAACGGCGTGGACTTAACGTTGACCGGTATGATGGCGTTTCCCGGTAATGTGACAGCGCAGTTTTGCTGCAGCATGGAGGCTGAGCCTAATTTCGGCGCCGAGATTATCGGCACGGCCGGCAAAATTATTATTCCGCATCCGTGGATGCCGCCATCATGGCCGACTGAATTTTCCGTCGTGCGTGACCTGAGGACCGAAGTGGTTTGCGTTCAAGCGGCGGAGGTGCCGCAGCACGTTCTCGTCGGTTTTGCACAGCAACTGACGCATTTCGCAGAGTGCGTCGAAGCAGGCCGCAAACCGCTCATCAGTGCCGCAGACTCCGCCGGCAACGCACGCACCATCGAGATGCTGTTGAACTCCGCGCGCCTCCAGGCTGGATGATGTGTCTCCCACGGCAAAGGCCTCTTCTGTTGTTCGAGCGGGCTGCGGCTACCGGGGATCGCCCTGGTTACCGCCGCGATCCTCTATACGCACCTTCAAAGACTGCACCGCCGTCAGCAATTCCTGAATCCGGGCCTGTTGCTCCTTCACAGTCTCGGCCAGGCGGGTTTCGCGGCTATCGCTCTGCGCCTTCAGTTCTCTCATCGCTTGCAGCAGCAGCAATGGAAGTTGGCTATAGTTGACGGCCTTGTAACCACGTTCGTCGGTGACAACCATGTCCGGAAACCCCTTTTCAACTTCCTGGGCGATTAACCCGGAAGTTCGTGAAGTGCCGAAGTGATACTCAGGATGCTCTTCCGCCTGCCAATCGTAGGAGACGGGCTGCAGTTGGACTACAGCATCCAGCATTGAAGAGAAGGGCTCGATGTTCTTCTTCAACCGTTCGTCTGAGGAACACGTTCCAGCAAGGGGAGCGCCTCCGAACCCTTGAATACATCCGTTGGTTCCGCTGGTGCCTACACGAATATCGCCTGCGACCTGAAGTTTGGTGGCTGGGGCGGAGGTTCCGATCCCCACGCTGACCGAGTTATCTCCCAGCACCAAAGCATTGCTCGCCGACACGATGGCATTAGCTCCTATCGCTGTGGCGTTGTTCAGGTTTCCTGAACCTACGTCGGCAAAGCGGCCAATCGCGGTGTTGTTGGAGCCAGTAGTGTTGGTGACGAGAGCGGCAAACCCAAGAGCGGCGTTGTCTTGGCCAGTAGTGTTGGATTCCAGCGCATCAATGCCTACAGCTGTATTGTTTCTGCCGCTGGAGTTGGCAAAAAGAGCGGATACCCCGTTGGCCGTATTACCGGCACCTGCGGCATTCGCCCGCAGGGCCCCCACGCCAGTGGCTGTGTTGTCGCTACCTGTAGTGTTTAGATAGAGAGCATGGTGGCCGGTAGCCGTGTTGTTGTCGCCGGTGATGTTGGATAAAAGTGCAGTCGCACCGGCAGCAGTGTTTTGGGAACCCGTGGAGTTAGACGAGAGTGAAAAGTTGCCGGTGGCTGTGTTGTCGAATCCGTCCGTGTTTTCCGATAAAACTTCAACGCCGATAGCCGTATTTTTTGATCCCGTCGTGTTTTTTACAAGGGCATTCCGCCCGACCCCCGTGTTTAGCGTGCCCGTCATACTAAAATTCCCAGCACCTAATCCGAGGAATGAGTTGTAGGTGCCGAAGCTGTGGAGAAACTGGATGCCTCCGAGGGTCACTACTCCTGTTGTGGCATTCGATGTGTCCGGTAGGGCGAGATTGCCGCTTGAAATCGTCTGAGTGCCGCCGAAGGCATTGGCTCCCAACGTCGCCGCCGTTCCGGCAATCTTAGACGGCGCAATCCCGGCTGCGGCGTTGATATCGGCATCCACAATCGTTGCATCGGCGATCTTGATCGAAGTCACCGCTCCATCAACGATCTCGCCAGTGGAGATGCAGGTGCTCGCGCAGTTCACATCTGTGGCCGTAGCTCCAGGAAGGTTGGTCAGTCCCGCGCCGTTTCCTACGAACGCTGTCGCTTTCACCGTGCCGTTCACGTCTAGTTTTGAGGTCGGGATCGATGTTCCGATGCCCACGCTCACAAAACTGTTGCCAAGCACTAACGCGTCGCTTGCCGAAACCGTTGCGTTCGCGCCAATGGCCGTTGCATTTGTCAGCGCTCCCGAAAATACGTTCGCACCTGCACCAACTGCCGTATTGTTCGTGCCGGTGGTGTTGACGGCGAGGGCGCCCCAACCAAAGGCAGTGTTCGATCGTCCCGTGGTACTGTTGGCGAGGGCGGCATACCCAAGCGCAGTGTTTTCTTGTCCACTGGTGTTCTGTTGCATCGCACTCAAGCCAACCGCCGTATTGCGATCGCCGGTATCGTTGTGCTCGAGGGCCTGACTGCCAACGACAGTGTTCCCGGCGCCGGTGGTGTTGACGGCGAGAGCAAAGGAGCCGATGGCCGTGTTGACGTCACCGGTAGTGTTGGACCCGAGGGCCCCATTGCCCATCGCCGTGTTGTGACCGCCGGTGGTGTTCAAATAGAGCGCGTAATTACCACTTGCGGTGTTGTTGTCGCCCGTAGTGTTGCTGTACAAGGCGAATTGTCCGCTAGCGGTGTTGCCGGAACCGGTGGTGTTGTTGGACAACGCACTGACGCCGATTCCGGTGTTGGCGTTCCCGGTTGTGTTGTTCGAGAGCACCGACGTTCCAATGCCGACGTTTGTGCCGCCTGTGCCGCTTCCGATCATGAGATTACCGCTGACCTTCAAGTCGCCGTTCACGTCGAGCATGGCGGCGGGAGCCGTCGTGCCAATGCCGACCTTGCCGAGGTTCGTGATTCGCATCCGCTCGTACATGTTGGCGTCGATGCTCGACCGGGTCATAAACGCGAACGTTCCTCCGAAAATGCCGTCCTGCAGCAACCCGATTCGTCCCGCGCCAACGCCGCTTGACCGGTTGCCGAACAGGATGCCGTTGAACGCTGCACTGTTGTTCGAGTTACTGAGGAATAACGAGTCGTACGTCTGTGGCAGCACCGCCGCACTACCTGTCAACGTCGGCGAGTACGCTGTCAAGTCATCCGTATTAATCTGCAGCTTTGACCCGGGGTTCAATGTTCCAATGCCTACCTTACCGCCGGTGGTCTGAAACAGCATGCTGTTGGCCGCGTAATTAGTCTCAAAGATCATGTTGTTGCCCGTGGACGCGTAGAAGCGTCCGGCGTTGGTTCCTGGCGTCGTACTTTCAAAACCGAATACGCGATCGTTGGCCACCCGAACCGAACCATTCACATAGAGTTTGTCGCTTGGAGTCGTAGTCCCGATACCGATATTGCCATTCGACTCACTGATGATGGAGTCCCCCACTGTCCCGTTCGTATCGAGCCATTTGGTCAATCGATTCGCGCTACCGGTACCGGAGATTCCAGAAATTACCGGCGCTTCACCAGTCTTCGTCTCACTCTGGGTCGTTTCTGATCCTGCCAGAGCGAAAGCCGAGGCGGGTTTGCCGCCGATTGTATCGGCATCGGCGGCCTTTAAAGCGTATGGCACGCTCACCAGTAACACTCGCGGCTGTTCCGTCGCGCCTGCATTCTGGCTCTGAATTCCCAGCCAGCGAGGTTGTCCGGTACTAAACAAATCCACCGGCAAGGTCTTGCCGACCGCGCCGAGCACAACGGCGTAACGTCCAGCGCTATCCAGTTGCACGTTCTGGTTATCGATCCACAGCGGGGCGCCACCCTGTTGCTCCGCGTAGAGTGAGAAAGTCACACCCACAACTCCGGTCACTGGTTTCCCGTCCCTGTCGACGAGGGTTCCCCCATAGGTTAAGAATGGCGGAACGGCGGCCGAGCCTGACGCCGTCGATACCGTCTCCGCCATTACTTGAGACGACTGGGCAAAGAGAGCCAGATTGAACAACAAAAGGAAACACAGAGTGCAAGCGACCAGAGAACGGGAATCTGACCTCATTGGATCCATCACCTCAAATTTAAACGTGGGCATCTCGCCCTCGCGTTCGCGGAAGCCTATTCGGCAATATCCTCATCGTCAACGCTTTACGGCAATCCCTTGATTATTTGGGAAAGTGCCAGTCGTCGCTGCTGTCTGCTCCAGCGTCGACCATGAAGAAAACCGGCCTTCCGCCGCCGAATTTACCGTGGGAACTTTTGTTACCGGTTGGAATTCCGCAGCTACCCAGCGATTAGGCGGCCGGTTCTTTGAACGAGTTCAGGCAAACTGGAACACCGATGACAGTGGACCTCAACGGCACACTCCTGTGTGAGAGACTACCGCGACGCGGGCGGTTCCCAGTGACCCAGCCAGCGGCGCCAAAGCGGGGCGGTATGTGCGAAGCCTTCGACCATCCACAGATCATTGCGTTCGCCTCCCGTTGTCAGCAACACGCGCTCACCGTTCGGGCTGAAAGAGAACCCCTCGATTTTGTCATCCAGGGGAAGGTCGAAGACGACGGACCGCTTCGCCTTGCCGGAAGAGATATCGAGGACATCGATCGTGCGCCGATCAAGGCGCAGCGCGTACAGAACCTTTCCGCCCTGTCCAAACTGCACGGCGTTTTCCGACCGGTAGGCGTAGGCATCAGACCGAACCGAGTCACGTTCTTCTTTTCCATCAACCGAGGTGAAGACATAACCTGTCTGTCCACGACGCACGAGCCATCGGCCATCAGCGGAGCAGTCTTCGAGAATGCCTTTTGGCGCCGGAATCACGACAGGTTCACCGCCCCCGCTTGGCACCTTTTTCAATTCTGTTCTTGCGGAATACAAAATCCATTTGTCATCCGGAGACCAGCACAGGTTTCCAGTGACGTCCGCGTCCGAAAGAACCCGTACCGAACGCCCTCCCGACGTGGACACGATCTGAATACCCAATGGATCCCTGAAAGCGATTCGGTTGCCATCGGAGGAAATGCTGGCGCGCCGTCCCGTGTTCGAAGAAAGTTGCTGAACGAGCGTGACGGTGGAGCTGGCGGAATCCCGCAACCAGAGACCATCGATTTGGCCAGGACCGCCCGCTCTGTAAACGAATCGGTCGCCTGCAGGCGCCCAGGAGGGATAGCCTTCGAGAGCCGAGGATGTGGCGATTCCACGAACGAACCTGCCATCGCCGGAGTATTCCATGATGTCTCTATCAACGCCACCGCCCGCGTATATCAAGCGTTCGCCATCAGGACTGACCGTCACCGCAGTAATAGGGTCGGCCGTGCGAATGACCAGGCGGCGAGCGGAGCTCTCCGTATCTTGAATCAGGAGGCGCGATCCGATCAGTTTCGTTGTCTCTTCGGCGACGGCAATATGGCGGCTGTCTGGAAACCAGCTGGCGGAATCCGTACGAACACCATCGTCGACAGGAAGTTTGAGGCGGGATCCATCCGCCAACACGACAAGCCAGCGACCGCTGTCCGTATTCGCAATCAATGAGAAACCGTTCGGAGCGATGGGAGACAGCGACTGAAGATCCTGAGGCAGGGGCGAACTGCCCAACTTTTGTGGTTCGGCGCCCGGCGGCTTACTTCGATATAACCACGGTCGCGTGTCGGCGCGCACGAAATACAAGGCGCTTCCATCCGGTGTGAAGTGCGGTGAGAACGCATTTTCAAGAAGGCGTTGCGGCGTTCCCCCCGCGGCTCCGATGCACATGAAATCACGGCCCAGACCGGAATAGCACACCCGGTTGCCATCTGGAGACCAGACAGGCGCGCTGATTGCCGTCGCGGAATGCACCAGCGAGATCGGCGTTGCAGCATCGAAAGGCTTGACCAGCAGCTCTGTCCTCGGATCGGCGATATTGCCGGCCCGCAGGTAGGCAACAGCGCGCCCGTCCGGCGAAAAGACGGGCTCCAGCTCATTTCGTCGATCCGAAGTGATGCGCGTCAGTTGGATGGGATCCAGGACGGCGTCCTGACTTGACAGCCACCTGTACGTGAACGCTCCACCCAGGAGCAATCCGCCCACGAGGACAAATGCAGCGATCCACTGTGGCGCTCGCCGTCCGCCGGCTTTGGGGTTCGGAATAGCGGATACGCTAAGCGAGGATCCCGAAAGATGGCGTAAGGCGAAAGCCAGATCCTGAGCGGATTGAAATCGTCGTTCTGGTTTCTTTTCGAGACAACGTTCAACGATCCTGCGAACACCCGCCGGCGTATCTTGCGGAAGTTCTGGAGGTTCACTCTTGAGGATCGCTGTCATGATCTCCGCCGTTGTATCTCCCGGGAAGGCACGAGATCCGGCGACCAATTCGTACAACAATACGCCGAACGAAAAGATGTCCGCGCGATAGTCCACAGGTTCGCCGCGAACCTGTTCAGGAGCCATATAACCCACGGTTCCGACGACGACGCCGGCCTCGGTCCCGGCAATGGTCCGCGCGTCGGCGTCATGGACCTCGTTGCTCTTGGCGACACCGAAGTCCAGAATCTTGATGCGGCCTTCGCGCGTGACCATCACGTTGTCGGGCTTCAGGTCGCGGTGGGTCACACCGGCGGAGTGCGCCGCTGAGAGCCCGTCCGCAATTTGAGCCGCAATATCCAGAACATCGCGCGGAGGAAGCTTCACACCACGCAGAGAAGTCCCCTCGATCAGTTCAGTAATCATGTAGGCGATTCCGTCCTGGACGCCGACATCGTAGAGCGCGACGATGTTCGCATGATTCAGCGACGCGACGTGCCGAGTCTCTTGTTCAAATCGGGCGCGCCGAAGGGGATCCCGTGCAAGTTCGCTCGGCAGGACTTTCAAAGCGACATCGCGACCGAGCCTCGCATCATGAGCCCGATACACCTCTCCCATGCCACCCGAACCCAATGCTCCGACGACAGTGTAAGCGCCGAACTTCGTTCCCGCCGAAATCATCGCCCGGTGAGAATAGTCGTAATCAAAAAGCGGTGCAATCAGCTCACGGTTTCAAGAAGACGATTGTCTCTTCTTGGTGAATCAAGCAAGGTCACGACTCGACAAAATGGCGATCCGCACGGCGCAAGGGATTACTGAATGACTGGGCTGCGAATGGCCAGGCTACAAGTCGAACGGGGATGCTGTTGTCGCCGATTTCCCCACAATCATTTCCGAGAAATCCGCGACTTTCAAAGCAACATCAAGGGCAACTCTTACCGGCTGGTGGCAGCAATCGACTGCAAACGGCGGATTGTAGTTGTGAAATGGATCGGAACTCATTCCGACTATGACAAGCTTGACGTAAGGACGGTGCAGTATGATGGTTCGTCCAATTAGGACCGAGAAAGACCATTCAGTGGCGCTGAAGGAGATTGAAAGGCTTTGGGGTGCGAGAGAAGGAACCCCGGAAGGTGACCGCCTTGATGTACTCGCTACCCTCGTAGAGGCCTATGAAGGACATCATTTGATCGATATCCCGAGCCCTCTGGAAGCGATTCGGTTCCGTTTGGAACAGATGGGTGCCGATCTTTCATCGCTTATCGGCATCATTGGAAGCCGCACGCGAGTCTACGAGGTGATGCGCGGCGATCGTCCACTGTCTCTCTTGATGATCAGGAAACTTAACTCGCAATTCCAGATCCCGGCCGACGTCTTGATTGCGCCGCCACGCGCCATCCGAAACCCGCGATCCAGTAGAGCAAAGAGACCTGCAATGCGTGCCAGAAAGCAACGAACCTCGTAGGGTTCGCCAGCGGATTTCAGAGAGCTTGGGTAGTTCGGTCAACGTCACGAAATTTTATTCCTGAATCGCTTGAATTCATTTTTCCTTCAGACTTTATCTATGACATCCAAATGGTTCCTGAATATTTGGCGGTACTTCGACCATTCCGGCTCAGTGGTTGCGCAGATAGAAACGCCTTTGAGTTGAGCAGTGATTTTCTGGTCTAGTTCTTCTCCTAGTAAATATCTTCGCATTGCCCAATTTGCGGCATCTGTTATTTCGAGTCCGACCGAGTCATGGGAAGCACCGAAATACATACTGTCGTGAATATGGTTTTGCGGCGGCATCTGGTGGAGGGATGGATGTGAGAATCACGCCTTGGCTGGCATGGAGGGCGTTCGAGGTCGACTACAGCTTTCTATACTTCAAAGATGTTATTACTTCTCACGGAGTGCGGGTGGGAACAGGGCTCGCGTTTAAATTCGGACACTAGCCCCCTGACGCTCGCTGCTTTGTGTCCTTTCGGCAAGCGTGCGTGATTCGAGGAGGAAGTCGTTGCTATGGTTTTGGCAGGAGGAAGGAGAATGGCTCGAAGAATTTGGAAAGGAGATAAAGCGAGGTTTAAGTGTAGGAAATATAAGCCATCGGGGCCCCTGCGCCAGAACGAATCAGGGACAATATCCGGTCATGGTAGAGGTATTATGTCAAACTTCGCCGGGTGGACGCCCGCCGAACAGTTCGGACGTTTACCGTTGCGCGGCGACTCGCGTGAGCGGCATCGGATATGGCGAATTCCGTGCAGGCCGTTCCGGATCATAGAGGATGCATGCGATGGAGCCGACCGGAGGCGGGTTGCGCATATCGCCGCCGCGGCCTTTGACGCGTTCCCCAGTGCTTGTGGCGAACTCATAAACCAAAGCCTTACCTCCTTTGACATTTCTGTATCCCGTGATAAGCGCCGGTGCAGGAGTGCCATAGCTCAGCAGTCTCGCCTGCCGGCGGGCAAGCGATAGGAGGATAACCGCCGGGGTTGTGAGGATTGCGGCAAAAAGGAGCGGTGCCCACTTCGGGAGCGTCTCGGGGTCCCATTCGGCAGGGTGGTTCAGCGACGAATTTCCAGGCACAAATCGCACGGCCAGCCGTGAACCGACATCGAGGCCGTTCCAGACTCCACGCGGCGCCGTGGATGAACCATGTTGTCTCTGCCTCTTGTCGTCGAAGTCGTATGCGATCATAGGCGTCGATTCCTTGTCATTGTTACGCCAATGTCGCGTGACGACGCCTTCGGTTACGACGCCCGAATCCCGCAGTTGAGTGCGATTCGCCTCCTGCCTCTTTATCTTGAGTGAAAGCCCGACTCCCACAGCAACCGCCGCCAGAAGCATCAGCACTGCCAGGCCGGAAATCGCAATGCCGCCCCCCGCAAGCCTGGTTTCGCGCGGCACCGCCGTTGCAAGTTCCGCCGGCGGCGTCCAGCTCCGCTGCAATCGGTCCAAATCGTCGTTCCCGCTCATCCTTCTCTTGTCCTCCAGAATTCTTTGCGTGCCATTCTACTGCCGGCGAAGGTCATAGTAGAGTCTCAGCATGGAAAAAGCAGGCCGGCGGCCGCGGTAGAGAGGCAAGAATCCGCGCAGCTTTTCTGAGAAGTACAATATCGAGCCGCCACACAATGACAACATCGATGTCGCGTCGGCGGGCAGCCTCGAGTAGTTTTAGCCGCAGCTCACGCACGAAAGCTCCCGATCCCACTTCCTTGATCTCGATGGCGACTGTCCATCCGCGGCGGGCGGCATAATCCTGCATGGCGCGGTTCTGTAGCCTCAGTGTTTGCTGATCGTGTGTCGACACTCGAGCATACAGGCCGGAGCGGATTTGCGTTTTTCGGGCATGGCCAAAAACCCGGCGTGATTTCATTTGTCGCGAGGCCCGTTTTGCAGGCATTCGGAGGATCTCCCAAGCGAGGCCGGAAAGAATAGATTTCGGCCAGCGCCGGAGCATCATACCGGAGTCGGGTTTTATCCGGTATGAGCGGCTGGGGAAGCGCGGTCGATCGTCGCCTGATAGTTCCAGGGCATCCAGTCTTGCGGGTGCTGTTCGAGTTGATCGGCGTGATGCTGCAGCTGGGTGAGATGGTCGAAGGGATTGGCGCCGCAAAGTTCCGCGGTGTGGATCAGGCTCATGAAGAGATCGCCGACTTCGGCGCCTCTCTCCGTCTTATAGAAGAGGGAGTTCTTCCGGTGAAGAATGGCTCTCTTCAAACTTGTCTCGCAAAGATTGTTATCAAGCGGCGCTCCGGGCTGCCGTAGGAATAACGTGAGGCGGTCCCAGTATTTGAGCAAATAGCCGATGGCTCCGCCCAAACCAGAGTTGGGCTCGACCTTCTTTTGCTCCAGTTGGTCATTGAGCCACTGCTTCAGCTGGTCCATCTCGGGGGCGCTGTGCTGCTGGTGATAGAGCAGCCGCTCTTGGGCAGAGAGCTCCTGTTTACGGGCCAACGCATCATGGTGATACACCTTGCCCAGGGCTTCCAGGCCGTGCCGGCACTCATCGGGGAAATTCGGTGTGACCTCGACAAATCGTCGTCTCGAATGAGCGAGACAATGGCTGACGATCACTTCCAGAGTCTGTGGCATCTTCGGCAGGTTCCGCGCCAGCGCATCACACATCTGGATCGGAGGTTCCAGCGCGTCGACCCGTTTGGCGAGGATGATGGCGAGATTCTCTCCGGCATGCTGACGTCCGGTAAAGAACAAGGCAATATGACGGCCGTCGCGTGCGGAGACAATGCCGCTGGTGAAGATGCCTGTTCGTCCCGGATCATCGGTCTCATCCTGTATGTCACGGCGCAGGCTCAGCACCGTCATCGACGTGTCATCGTTGTGCAACACGCTGCCTTGCGCGGCTTGGCGGATCAGTTCGTCGAAAACGCGTTTGATCTGCATCGCCATGGCGCAAACGATTTCCCGCTGAATCGATGCAGGCAACGGAATCCCCAAGCTCTGCTCCAGCTTCTCCAGCCGGGTCATCGGAAATCCGCCGCCGTAGAGCAGTACGGCAATCATGCTTGGGCTTTCGGCGGTAGACCTGTATCGATGCCATTTCGCTTCAGCACCGCTGTGGTCTTTTCCGTCTGCGATCCGCACAAGAAGTTCCGCAACGATTCGATCGTGATGTCCTGGTTCTGAATCAGCGTATTCACGGCGCCGAGCGTCCGGATCGCTGCCTTCAGTTTCTGGTAGGCGGGTTCGTCTAACGCGGGCCGCGTCCGCTCGACGATCGAGTCGAGTTCTTCAGGCGTCGCGTCGAGACGCTCGATACCGGCGTGCATCTACACCTGCCCCAACAGCTGGCGGAATCGCGGCGTCAGCGGATAGGCCAGCAGTTGTTTGATCGACCGGTTCGGACGATTCGTCTGATCGTCCTTGCCCCGGCCCGTGGTTTCTCCGAGCAGCATCCAATTCGCCGCGCGGTAACAGGTCCCCCGGAACCGGTCGGGATCCACAAACGTTTCCAGAAAATAGATCGGATGCGCGTAGAGAGCTTCCCAGTCCGGCGACACGCGTTGCGCGATGCGTCCCAGAATGTGCGAGGCCAGGTGCGGCACCTCGACCCACGGCACAATCAGAAAACGCGTATTGTAAGCAATGAAGCGGATGTTGCGGCGGCGTGCTTCCTTATCCCAGCCGATGAACCGGTCCCTGCAGCCCAGATGCCGCGGCGCTGAACTCCACGCCAGACACGCGATCGGCCGCCCCTGGCTCCAGACCACGTACTTGAGGTGCTCGCCAACCGGCTGCTCGTAGCCCAGATAATGATGCTGCTCGATCAGGCTGTTATACAGCCGTTCATCGCCGGTCCGGCGGACCTGCTCAATCTGCACCGGCTGCAGCGGCTTGAGTGCGCTTTGAATCGGCGATGTATCGATCAGAACCGGCGAGGGCCGCGGCCTTTGCGCCAACGGATTATTGGGCCGCTTCTTAATCGCCGGTAACTGGATCTGTCCGGCACGGTCCAGCATCAGCAGCAGTCCCCGGCACACCATGTCCCGCAGCGCGCCGTTGGACTGCCTCCAGTCCCAGGTTTCGCATAGCTTCGCCGACAGCTTCCGCCGGCTCAGCCCGGGGTTGGCCTCAATTAATTGTTGGATGAAAGTAATGTCTTCGGCGGTGATGATTCGGCCGCGGTGTTTCCACTCCATCGGCGCGAAGTGTGCCACATCGATTTTTGGAACGCAAGTGTCAAAATGCGCTCACTCGCCGCCACACTGGCGCTGCTGCCGTTTCCGGATTGCCCGCCGCCAGCAGCGTCTGGGCCTGCTCGCATCTGGTGGAGCCGCTGGTGAGCCCCCACGTCAACCTGACAGGCGGCCAGTACGTCCGAGGGTCTTACGATCGCGCCCGGCGCATTCTGGAACTTCGCGACAACTGCGGGCGTTTGTTAAGCAGCGTGTTAATTATGGCCTAAAAACCAATAAAAAGGCCGCCATTAAGGCGGCCTAAACCTTTCATTCTACTAAATGAGCCGTGCTGGACTCGAACCGGCGACCCTCTGCTTAAAAGGCAGATGCTCTACCAACTGAGCTAACGGCCCGTGGGGAACGTCAAAGGATAACACAACGGGAAGGACGGTTTAGGTCAGCCGCGGGATGGTCTTTTAATGAGTGGGCGCACATCCTTGTTGAGACATCTCGCATCGTCCGTCGGCATCAGGCCTCTTGAAACGCCTCCCGCAAGCGACGAGCCCGACGACTCCGATGCCAAGCAAAATGAGCGGATCTGTTTCTGGAACCAAGTCTGGCGGAGGATAGTCGTAGGTGCCGCCGAGAACGCCGTCATAGGCGATGTAGCCACCGGCTTGAGTGGTTCCGTTGTACCAGCCTCCCGCAACTGTGTCGTACAGATTGATCTCAAAGTCCGACGGGTTCCCAGGGATGAGGGACAAGGGGATCTGGACGTCAAACTTTCCGTTGCCAATCGCAAAAAGACTCTCCGGTATGAAGCCAACTTGCGGTCCCCATCCGCCCGAGTGAAAGAACTCGGAAGGGGGGATTATCCCGTTCGCCTGATTTTGCCGTATAGGAATGGCTCCGTCATTGAAAATGGCTTCCACAAATCTGACGATGAAGTCTCCCTCACTATATCCATGCCCGGGTCCCAGGTAGATCTGCATGGCAAATCCACCAATCGTCCACGGGTCATACACGGACCGTGTAGGATTAAAATTCCCGTTAATGGTCAGATATGTCGGACCGACAGACGTCGCTACTCTTGAAATAAAAACACTGTCGGCGTACGAGCAGGTTGGCGCGGTCAGTAGAAGGATAAATGTCAGCACCGCTCTCATCGTGAACTCTCCGATCCCCGACAGCGGGCAAACAACTCAACGTAATAATTCCGTCTTTGGCCCATTAGGCGACGGCAATCGATTGTTGTCAAGAATTTCCAAAGATCCTCAGCGCGGCCTTTCACGGAAGGCGTACTTACAATCGTTCAACGAGGAAGCGGGGCAATGGAAGAACGGTTCGGGTCAGCGACCGAAGGGCCTTTTCATGAGAACGCGGGCTTCGTTCTTGAGACCGGAATCGCAATCAAGCGCGAGTACGGCCTTGTAGTGGACTACTGCTTCGTCACGTTTGTTGCCCGTGTCGAGCATGCGGCCCATCCACAGGTGCGCGTTGGCTTTTTCATTTGCCGTGGCGCCGGGTCCTTTCACGACCAGATCGAACGTCGCGGCTGCTTCCGCGAATTTCTGTGCCTGGAAGTGGCTGTTCGCGAGCTCATAATACAACTTCTCGATACGCATACGATCGTAGCCGTCCTTGTGCGCGCGCACCTTCTCGATCATCTGCGCGTACGTCTGAGCGGCCATGTCCCACTTCTTTTCTTTGCCGAAAAGGGACGCCTTCGTCATATCGAACATAAAATTCCGCGGAAACTTCGCATGCAGCTCGTCGAGGAGCTGGCAGGCTTTCTCGAATTGCCACTCGCGTCCGTACACGACAACCAGCAACATCTTGGAATCGACAAGCGCCCGCGTGCCTTTCGATGCCGCGAGTTCGACGTCCT
>Ga0134121_10000111_pt1 | contig 92254 bp, 83 predicted proteins | sample KB301_FD_96463 | JGI IMG/M metagenome (GOLD analysis project Ga0134121, IMG submission 96463) | Terrestrial soil microbial communities without Nitrogen fertilizer from Kellogg Biological Station, Michigan, USA - KB3-0-1 | ecosystem: Environmental > Terrestrial > Soil > Unclassified ...
GCGCCCCACTTCTTCTCGAGGAGCACCGCGCGCCCGCGGGGTCCGAGCGTCACCTTGACGGCCCGGGCGAGCTGCTTCACGCCGCGGCGGATCGCCTCGCGCGCTTCCTGGTCGAACGCAATGTTCTTGGCAGCCATCGTTTGTCCTTCAGCGGAGACGGAACGGGATCGCTTCGGACCACCCGGCCGAAGAGAGCTGGAAGAGGACCATCGGAGCGTCGGCCGGCGTCGGAACGGTTACGGCGTCTGATTCGGCCGGAGCGGGCATCGCCTGCGACAGGACCGGCGCGGCGACGTCGGAAGCCGTGATGAGATTCCCTGGCTCGTTCATGTGTTTCCTCCAGGACTCATCGGTCTTGATGAGAAGGATCGATCCCGCATTCAGCAGGGGATCCCTCGGACCTTCAAGTCCGTCACAGGTTAAGCAAGCGGCGTGCCAGGGTCGGTCGGATCCGCGGCCTTTCGTCGCTGTGGCATGACAGTTGCATTCTCGTGGGGCTGCATCTGCTGAAGAAGATCGACATGAGCCGTCGTGACTGGAGAACCTTGCGGGACCGGGCGACCTGGCTGCTGCGCAGCTCGGACCAGGCGCCCCCTCGGGAGAAGCTTCATGGCATGGCATTGCAAGTGCGACTGTGGCGCTATCCCACCGGGGGAATCTGCGTCTCTTGGAGCGTCTTCGTCCCGGTCCGGGACTATCGCGGGCGATCGCCGATTGTCCGGAAGGCGTCCTGGGATCCCGCCCGCGAGCGAAAACGCGGCGCAGGCGTCGAACCTGAAATTCGCATTCGGGATATCGAAATCGACGCGGCCGATCTGGAGCCCTTCCTGAAGACGGCCGGCGGATTCCTGCCGGACATGATTGGAACCGTCGCCCCATCTGCGCCGGGGGCGAGCGTCGCCGGGGTCGAGGGCAGTCGCGACCTCTCCCACGTCCGCCTGGAGTGGACGGGCCGCGGGCCGCGCGCTTCTGCGGCGACGATCGCGTGGTTCGAGCGCTTCCGTCAACTGCTCGCGGACGCCTTTCGGCCGAGCTAGACGAGGTCAAACAGGAGGATCTCGGACCGCTCCCGTGCCGTCATTGAAACCGCCGGCTCCTCGACGATCGACGCCCCGTCGCCCGCTTCCAGCATCTGATCGAACATCTGAATTCGCCCATGGACAAGGTGGATCCACGCCCCTCTCCCGGGGGCTAGCTCATGAACCAGATGGTGGCCCGGATCCAGGATCGACGAATAGACCCCCGCATCCTGCCGCAGCCGCAGGGAAGAATTCCGACCGTCGCGGGAGAACAGGAGCCTGAGCACCCCGCGTCGCTCCGCCAGAGAGAAGCGCTTCTTCTCTCCCGGAGTCTGAAGAGCGTTTCGATCCGGCGTCACGAAGCTTTGGAAGACCCGGGCGGTCTCGATCCTGGAGCTGTTCCAGACGCGGTGGTGCGTGCCGTTCCTCGCGGTGGCCCGGTGACATTCCCCCATTTCCACAGGGATCTTCTGGCCGCCGGGATCTTCAAGGATCAGGGCGCCTTTCCAAACATACGTCAGGATCTCGAGATTGCGGGGCGCGTGGAATTCGAGTTCGACCCCGGGCGCCAGCCATTCTTCCCTGAGGCACTCCAAGGATCGAAATCCGTCGTGAGCGGGGTCGAACGGGTTTTCCGCATTGAACGATTGCAACGTCTCCCGCCCTCCGTCGATCGTCCGGATGCGTTGTCTTGCCCTTTGATGGGTGATCATGGTCGGCAGCCGCGGTGATCGCTTCTCATCAGCGAAGAGGCCTTCAGCAAAGGAAGGGCCTCTCTTTTGACAAGCAACGACTCGCGTCTCAGCGACCGGGCGACCGGATGGGGCTCATTATGAGCGACCGGCGAATCGTTATGATTCGCTTGCCTGCGGCCTCTCCGCGGGAACGGCTTATTTTGTGGTCCCCGAGAGTTTCGTCGGTTGGGGGTATCTCAGAATGGTAGAGTGGGGTTCTCCTACCCGGGTGAAGCGTGCGCGTTCAAGAACTGGACCTCCAGGAACTCCTCGAACTCGACCCGCAAGAGGGGCTGATCCGGTTCGCCGGGCAGCGAGCGTTGATCTTCGATGCCGTCGCTCAGGGACTGCTCCGGAAGGAACTGATCGACACCTTCGGCGTCCGCGTGGCTCGGGGCATCCTGAGCCGTTTCGGATATGTCCACGGCAGGCGGATGGCCGAGGCGATGCGCTCCCAATTCAACTGGGACAGCGACGAGGAGTGGTGTCTGGCCGGCGCGCGGATCTACGCGCTCCAAGGACTCTTCAGACTGGAGGCCGGCGCGACCGGATCGTTCGCGTCGGACGGCGGGACGTGGCACGTCTCCTATGAGGCCGAGCAGCACCTCCTCCACATGGGCCGGGCGGAAGAGCCGGTCTGCTGGACGCTCTGCGGCCTGGCCGGCGGTTACCTGAGCGTGGCCACCGGCAAGGAAATGGTGGCGGTCGAGGACCGCTGCATGGGAAGGGGAGACGCCGCCTGCCACGTCGCGATCAAGTCCGTCGAGGAGTGGGGGGAGGCTGCCGGCGTTCAACGGGCCTTCTTCCAGAAGGAAGGAATCGATACCGCCCTCGAGGAAGTGACCCGGGCCCTCAAGCTCACCGAACGTCAACTGAGAGAGCGGACGCGCCTGCTGGCTCGCGTCGCCCGCGTCGATGAGGATCCCTCGGATCTCGTCGCCCGGAGTCCGGAGATGCGGCGCGTGGTGGAACTGGCGAGGACGATTGCAAAAGTCGACTCGACGGTCCTCATCACCGGCGAGAGCGGCACGGGAAAGGAGCGGATCGCCCGCTTCGTCCATGACCATTCCGGGTGCGCCGACGGTCCGTTCATCGCGGTGAACTGCGGAGCGATCAGCGAATCCTTGCTTGAGAGCGAGCTGTTCGGCCATGCCCGAGGGGCATTCACGGGCGCCACCGCGGACCGCGCCGGCCTCTTCGAAGAAGCCAACGGGGGAACCCTTCTCCTGGATGAGGTCGGAGAGCTGTCCCTGGGAATGCAGGTGAAACTCCTCCGGGTGCTGCAGGAGCGCGAGGTGCGCCGGGTGGGGGAGAATCGGAATCGGCCGATCGACGTCCGCATCGTGACGGCGACGAACAAGGATCTTCTCGTCGAGGTCGCGGCAAAGCGCTTCCGCGAAGATCTTTACTACCGCCTCAAAGTCGTCGAACTGGGGGTGCCGCCGCTGCGGAAGCGGAGCGAAGACCTGCTGCCCCTTGCCCGGCTTCTCCTGGCCGAATTCGCCTTGCACATGAGGCGGCCCGTGAGCGGCCTTTCGGGACCAGCGGCGGATCGCCTGTTGGGCTACCCCTGGCCCGGCAACGTGCGGGAGCTGGCGAACGTCATGGAGAGGGCCGTCGCGGTGGCGACACGGAGCCGCATCGACGTGGAGGACCTTCCTCCGGAGGTCCGCCTGACGGTGACGGTGCCTCCGGTGGTCGGGGGGCAGATCCGTCGACTCGACGAGATCGAGAAAGACTACATTCTGGCGACCCTGGAAGCGCGCAACGGAAACCGCACCCAGACGGCCCGCCTCTTAGGCATCGGGGTTGCAACCCTGCATCGCAAACTCAACTCCTACGCGCTCTCTCGGCCGCGTCGCGTGAAACCGCACCCCTAGACCCGTCCGGCAGTCGGCACGTCGAAGGCGCTCTCCTCATGCCGGGTTCGGGGTCGATAACTCCGAATTACGACTCTCCGACCCGCATGGCACGCCTCTTGCTCAACCAGCCTTCAGAGGCTTCGCGCGCGGTCCATGCGGAGCTGCTCCATTCCAGGAGGAGAGTTCACGATGAGCGACTTGAGCCGGGAAGATTTCATCGAGCTGGGCGTCTCAACGCCGATTTCGGTATTGACCGAATGGGCAGCCGGCCAGATTTCGGCGACCAAGGGACGCGAGTCTCGACTGGGCCTCCGCGGCATGAACGCCGGTGGCCTGTCGGACATCCGCGATCTGACCGTCCGGGTCGAGAATTGCTACCGGGAGCTCGGCCAATCCCACGACCTGCCCCCGGAGCAGGCCGCCCTGGCCGAGCGCATCCGGGTGGACGCGTTCGACTACTGGCGCGAAGCCAAGCGGCTCGTCGGCGTCGCGTTTGCGACCCAGCCCGATACGCTGGCGACATTCCGTACGGGAGTGCAAACGGGCTTGCTCCTCCGGCATCTCTTGAGGGAACTGGAATCGATGATCCCGTTGCTGCGGGAACAGTCGGCGCGGCTCGCCCCGGTGGGAGCCGGCGAAGCCTTCGTGACCCGGGGAGAACTCCTGGCGGCGAGGCTCAAGGAGGCCAAGACCCGCTTGGACGCGGCGTGCAAGGAGCTGCCGCCGGCCGTCGCGCAGTTCTGCCACGACAAAGGTCTCCTCTATCATCTCACCCGGAATCTGGTCCGCGTCGGCCGCCTCGAGTTCGCGCTCGAACCCGACGAGGCTGCGCACTTCAACTTCAAGCGGGTGCGTCGGGACCGCGGTGTCTCCACTCGTCCCCGGCTCAAGAAGTCGGCCGTGGAGCGCCGGTGAAAACCGCAAGGAGGAATCCGGTCCCGTTCTCCGCGAGACTTCCGTCCGCGAGCGACGTGAGGATCACCGGCGATTTCACGGGGTGGACCCGGGGCGGCATCCCGCTTTGGAACGAGGGCGACGGTTCCTGGCGGACGGTGCTCTCGCTCCTCCCGGGGATTTACGAGTACCGGCTCATCATCGATGGCGACTGGGCCGACCACGACGAAGCCCTCGCGCGGGTGGACAACTCCTTCGGGGGAGAGAATTGCGTCCTGACCGTCCGGCGCCCCAGATGACCTAGAGGCTGGTATGGATTCCTATCTCGAGCGATACCCGAAGACCCGGACGGACGGGATCACCGTGCGTCCCATGAGCGCCGCGGACAGCCCCGCTCTCCTTCCGTTCTTCAGGCGCATCCCCGTGCAGGAACGGCAGCTATTCCGCGAGGACGTGACCCAGCCTTCGGTGATCGAGGGGTGGGTCCGCAACCTGAACCACGCGAGGATCCTGCCGCTCCTCGCCTTTCAGGGCCCGCGGATCGTCGCGGACGCCACGCTGCACCGGGACTCCGGCGGATGGTCGCGGCACCTGGGCAAAGTCCGCCTGACGATCGACCCGGAGTTTCGCGGCCGGGGACTCGCCCGCCTGCTGCTTCAGGAGTTCTTGGATCTGTCGAAGTCGCTGGGCGTGGCCATCCTGGAGGGGGAAATCCTCGATGTTCAGCACAAAGCGGCCTCGCTGTTCGAAGAGATGGGATTTCAATGCGTCGCGACCCTGCCTCAGCACGCGATCGACTTGTCCGGCCGCGTCCACGACGTCCGGCTGTATGCCCATGTGATCCAGCAACCGGAAGGGCTGGCTCCGGAGGCCCGGCTGGCGGAAGCGGATGCCGACGTCGGAGGGGGATGATGGTGGGAACCAGCGTCATGCTCGTGGACGACGTCCCGGAGTCTCAGGAGTCCAGCGCGGCGCTCCTCGACGCCGACGGCTATGAGGTCTCCCGGCTGGCGGACGGGGAAGAGGCGCTCCGAGAGCTCTCGAAGCGCCGCCCGGCGGCCGTCCTGTTCCAGATCCTCGAGCCCGCGAACGCGATGATCGACTTCGTCCGGCGGATGGCGCTCAGCCGGAACGCGGCCTTCGTTCCGGTCGTGGTCCTGACCGCCCTTAATGAATTCCAAGTGGGGAGTTTTCTCAACGGAGTGCCGGGAGTCCGGAGAATCTTCTATTCCCCCTGCCCGCCGGAGGTTCTCCGGGAAGCAGTGGCGCAGGCTGTTCGGTATTCCCAGGCGAAGTAAGGAGAACGAAGATGACCTTCTATGTCGGCAATCTTTCGCCCGACACGACCCGGGAGGAGCTTCTGGAAGCCTTCCGAGCGCACGGCGAGGTGGCGTCGCTCTCGCTTCCCGGGGAGCGAATGAAGGGAGGTCGCTCGCTGGGCACCCACCGGGGATACGGATTCGTCGTGATGCCGGATCCGGACGAGGCGCGGGCGGCTCGCCGGGCGATCGAAGGTCGGCCCTTCCACGGCCTGGCCGTATCCGTCCTGGGGGCGCATCCCCGGCGGACACCGACCTACGTCAGGTAAGCCGATATGTCCGCGAACCTTCAGATGACGTCGGTCCGCCGATTCGGCCGTTCCAACATGGCACGGCTGAACCCGGCCCTCATGGCCGCACTCCATGCGTCGGGTCCGGGATGCGAGACCTGCCGCGAGATCGAGAGAGAGGTGGATTCCAACCCTGAGGGGGGCGAGTACGTCGAGACGGCCGGCTTTCCCGGGAAGACCGTTCCGAAGCTGGACGCCCACTTCAAGTTCCACTGGAAGGACGATTACCAATTCGTCGACCGTTGAACCGAAGACCTGGAAAGAACGCCGAATGGGAAAATCCGACGAATCGCTGCGATCCACCCGCCTCGTGTTCTACAAGGAGGACATCGAGACGATCGGCCGGAGTCTCCAGGCCTTCCTGAAGAACTCGAATGCCAACTGCGCGCTTCTCGTCGACAAGGACGGACACCTGGTGACCCGCGAAGGCCAGTCCGGGAGCTTCGACGTGGACACCATTTCCGCGCTCGTGGCCGGTTCCTTCGCGGCGACGAAACAGATGGCCAAGCTTCTCGGGGAAGAAGAGTTCGCGCTCATGTTCCACCAGGGGAAGAAGGACAACATCCAGCTCTCCCTGGTCGGAGAGCGGACGATCCTGGCGGTCATTTTCGACGATCGAACGACGCTGGGCATGGTCCGCCTGTACTCCGGTCAAATCGCCTCGAAGCTCGTCCAAGTGTTCCAGGACATCGGCGATCGGAAGCGCGAGGGCGAGAGAATCTCACAGGACTTCGGGCAGGCCGCGCGGGGAAAGCTCGACGACATTTTCGGAAGCTGAGCCATGTCGAAACACAACGGGTTTCCCGCATCGCCCGATCGACGCCGGAAGATGAAGGCGGCGCTCTTCTCGCAGCCGGTCCGCCCGGCATGCCTCGACGGCGATCCCTCGGTGGCGGATCTCGTGGAGCAGATGGCGGGCATGTCGCTCCAGGCCCGGAACATCGGACGTTGCGCGGAAGTCCTCAAGCGCATGCTGAAGGATCCCGAGCGGCCGACGATCTTCCTGGGGCTCGCGGGGCCGTTGATCGCGGCCGGCCTTCGCCGGGTGATCCGGGATCTCATCGTGAACAACGTCGTGGACGTCGTCGTTTCGACGGGAGGAATCCTGTACCAGGACGCCTATCAGGCGCGAGGATTCCGGCATTATCAGGGAACGCCGGAGGCGGACGACGTCGCGCTCCGGGAATTGCGCGTGAACCGGATTTACGACACGTACGTGGACGAGGACAAATTCTGGGAGACGGATCTCTGGTGCGGCAAGCTGGCGGATCGCCTCAAGCCGGGACCCCATTCGAGCCGCGATTATCTGGAGACGCTTGGCGGAGCGCTCGAGGACGAGGAGTCGATCCTCTATCAATGTCATCGACGGGGCGTGCCCGTCTTCGCGCCGGCGCTCAACGACAGCTCGATCGGGATCGGCCTCACGGAGCATCACCACCGGGCCGTCCAGAGGGGTCGCGTTCCCCTGATGATCGATTCGATCCGGGACAATTACGAACTGACCCAGATCGTCGCCAAGTCCAGGAAGACCGCGGGCATCTATATCGCGGGGGGAGTCCCGAAGAATTACATCAACGATTCCATCGTGATGAGCTACATCCTCGGCCGGGAAAGGGGCCATTCCTATGCGATCCAGGTCACGACTGCGGTGACCCAGGACGGAGGCCTTTCGGGGTCGACCTTGAGCGAAGCCCGGTCCTGGGGCAAGGTGAAGAGCGACGCCGACTTCGCCATGGCTTGGGTCGAGCCCAGCGTCTCCTTGCCGCTTCTGGCCGGCTACGTCCTGGGGCGGCGGCTCGCCGAGGGCCGCCCCCGTCTCAAGATGACGTGGAAGGGCGAGCGGCTCCTGTCCATGAAGGAGTCGTCCGCGACGAAGTCCGCCCGCTGAGATGGAGCCGGGTGGGGAAGGAATCGGAGAATCTGATGTCTGAAGTCTTCGCAGGAGAGCTTACATTCTGAGTGGAGGCCGTATGGACCCGCGGAGCACAGAGGAAAACGCCTTCGGATTACGATGGCTCGAGGACGACGCCCTCGGTCGGCTCGTCTACGACCCCGCGCACGGTGTATTCAAGTCTCCGGCGGACGCGATCTCCCTCCGCGGATTGGGGTGCGAGGAGTCGGCGCTCCGGCAGAGCCTGGATCGCTTCCCGCCGCATCTCCGGATCCACGGAGGATATACGCCCTTCGTGGGCGACCCGATCACCCGTTTCACGCTCACCTGGGAGCCCGGGGCCACAGAGGCGAGCTACTGCCAGACTCAGGACGGTTCCGGCGAGGCGATGGTCGGGCGCGTGGACGTCCCGGCCGGAGGCAGCCTGAAAGATGCCCTGATGGACCTCCTGGTGCCGGACGCCCAGGATGTCATCGGCGAGTCGCGGGATCGCGGCCGGACGGCCGCGATCAAGGACGTGGATTTCTGGATCGGGGAGCGCCACTTTCGGGTTTCTCCCGAAAGCGAATGAGGGCATGAACCTCGGGGTTCCGGAGTTATAAGAACGTTGTATCAAGGGATTGGCATGCATCGACCCTCCCCATCATCCCGGGGCGGCATCTACTGGGAGAACATTCTTTTCCTCGCGTTGACGCACGTGGCAGCTCTGGGGGGTATCGTCTACGCGTGCGCCGTTCACTTTTCGGCCTGGACTCTGGGGCTTTCAGGGTTGTGGCTGGCGCTCTGCATGCTGTCGACGACGGGCGGGTATCACCGCCTCTTCGCCCACCGCGCGTACCGGGCCGCGGCGCCGTTGCGGCTGTTGTACCTGCTTTTCGGCGCCGCGTCGTTCCAGGGGCCGGCGTTGCGCTGGGCGTCCGACCACCGGGTCCATCACGCCCGGACCGACGAGGAGGGGGACCCTCACAACATCCGGAAGGGGTTCTGGTGGGCCCACATCGGGTGGCTATTCTACCGGTCGCCGTCGAATGCCGAGCGGTCTCGAGACTTGCTGGCCGATCCCCTGATCCGCTTCCAGGACCGGTTCTACATCGCGCTCGGCGCTCTGTTCGGCCTGGTCCTGCCCGCCCTGATCGCGTGGACGTGGGGGGATCTGCTGGGAGGGCTGCTTCTGGCCGGATTCCTCCGGCTGATGCTCCAGTACCACGCGACGTTCGCCATCAACTCCGTGGCGCACTCCATCGGGCGGCGGCCCTATTCGAGCTCGATCTCGGCGCGCGACAGCTTCGTGACGGCGATCCTGACGCTCGGCGAGGGGTATCACAACTACCACCACCGGTTTCCCGGGGACTATCGAAACGGCATCCTCGCCCGGCACTTCGATCCCACCAAGTGGTGGGTCTGGTCGCTTTCGAAGATCGGCCTGGCGCGGGACCTGCGGCGAGCGTCTCCGGAGGCCGTCCGCCGAGCCCGGGAAGGGGTCCGGGCAGGCCCGGGATCTCGAGATCGTGAGTAGAAGCGGGCCTCATCAGGAGCGGCAGGATGTCTCACGACGAGAATGACGAATTCGCCCTTGTCGCGGTTGCCGAGGGATTTTGCACGCGCGCCCAGGTTGACCGCTGCCTCCGGATTCAATCCAGCACGGAGGAGCATCTGTCCCTGGGCCAGTCCCTCCTGCGGGAAGGGTTCCTGACGACGGACCAATACTCCCGAGTGCTCGTTCTCCTGAGGCAGGGCTACAAGAAACAAAGGGACACCACGGTCGCGCGACACGACGAGCAGCGCTTGGCCGAGGGACGGGCTTCCGCGCGACAGGGGCAGGAAGACCGGGTCTTGGGAGGGATCGTCGCCGCCGAGGGTTTGGTCAGCGCCGCGCAGTTGAATGCCTGCGTTGACGAATCGGCCAAGAGCCGGCGCCCCCTGGCCGAGTCCCTGGTAGCCCTCGGGTATCTCGAGTCCGCACAGGTCCAGGCGATCCTCGCGCGGCTGGAGAGGTCGGAACATACCTGCCCCTCCTGCGGAGCGATCCTCTCCGTCGTTCGTCTGCCGACGACAAATCCCTTGCGCTGTCCCCGGTGTCGGAACGTCCTGGTTCCGGTCAGACCATAGCGCCCGACCTGAGTTCGCACGCCCCGACCGGATTGCTGCCGCTCGGCCCGATCGGCGAATCAATGTCCAAGAGACGGCAATGGCTTCGCCGGTTCCTTCTTCGGGGATCCCTTCGTCACTTCGAAGACCTCATCGATCAGGTTGAGCTGCATGCCCGTATCGCCGAAGTTGTCGAAGTGCCAACCGAACCACCGTTTCGAAAAACTGCCTTCGTACCACTGCGGGCCGATCCGGACACTGTACTTCCTGCGGGCGCTGATCTGCGTGCTTTCGGAGGACGACCCGACGATGATGCGCTTCATGCCGTTTTTCGTGGCGGGGTTCATCCTGTCGATCTCCTGCTGCGAGAAAGTTCTTATGAGCGCACGTCGTCTCTGAAGAGCGCTGAACCAGGACGATGAGACGACGATAATGGATGTGCTTCCGGACGAGTTCCTTCTGATCGCTCAATCGGTCCGATACGGATGAGACATCCAACATTCCCAACCCCCTCTACATCTCTCGGGCACCCCGGATCTTCTCGCAACAGGTGTGCCACAACCCTCTCGAGGAGGCGGAGTTGGAATGAGGTGACCGGACCGTATCTTCTGCCCATAAAACATACATCGCGGTGGGCTTGCCGAGGAATACCGAGATAGAGTCGAATCTAGCGCAGGGGAGAAATTCTTGCCCGTGACTGTGTCCCTAACCCATTTCGCATGAGACTCATGTGCTATAATCGCACGACGAAAACAGGAAGGACGCCGGGCCCATGAGCACGGACCCCGTCGCGCAAGTCACGCCCCCCGCGGGCTCCGGCATCCAGCGTTACTGCTCGCAGTTTCGCCGCGCGGAGGGGCTGACGGAAACCTCCTACCGCAGCTTCCGCGTGCGCAGCGCGTTCCAGCCGATCTTCAGTTTCGCGCACAGCCGCCCGGTCGGGTACGAAGGTCTCGCACGCGGCTGGAACGAGCGGGGCGAATCGGTGCCGGCGCCCGTTCTTCTGGGCGCCGACCGCTCGGGCGAGGGAATCATCTTCCTGGATCGCCTGCTCCGAGCGCTTCATTTGGCGAATTTCAGCGGCCCGGCCTTTCGGGATTCGTGGCTCTTTCTCAACGTCGCCCCGGAGGTCATCATCCACGGCCGCTCCTACGGCCCCTTCTTCCGCGAAGCACTGCAGACCTACGGCATCGCGCCCCAGCGCGTCGTGCTCGAGGTCACCGAAGGGGCGACCGAGGATGAGGCCACTCTGGAGTCCGCCACCCGCTACTATCGCAACATCGGTTGCCTGGTTGCGATCGACGATTTCGGCGCGGGCCACTCCAACTTCGACCGGATATGGCGCCTGCGGCCAGATATCGTCAAGCTCGACCGCTCCCTGATCGCCCGCGCCGCTCGGGATCCTGCCACCCGACGCGGCCTAGTGGGGATCGCGGGCCTCCTCCACGAGACGGGTGCCCTCGTCCTCGCCGAAGGCGTGGAAACGGAGGAGGAGGCGGTCGCTTCGCTCCAGGCGGAGGTCGATCTTCTCCAGGGTTATCTTCTCGGGCGCCCCTTGGTCGCCGCGGCACCCGCTCCAGGCGACCCGGTCCGCTTTGGAGCACTCCGCGAGGCGCTCCGGCGGGCGGCAAGGGATGAGGAGGCGGAGCTTGCCGGCGCCCTCCGTCCATACCTCGATACTTTCGACCGCGCGGCTCGGCTCCTTGAGGGGGGCGCGACGCTGGCCGCCTCGGCAGCCGAACTGCTCCCCCTCCAGCAGGTCATGCGGTGCTACGTGCTGGACGCCTCGGGGACGCAGCAGGGCGACAACCTCAACGCCCCTGATTACGTGCGACGAAGCGACCTGCGCCATCTGCCGTTGGGCAGCTCGGCGGGGGCTAACTGGATGCACCGCCACTACTTCCGGCGGGCGGTCGCCAACCCGAACAAGACGCAGGTGAGCCGGCCCTACCTGTCGCTGACCGACCCTCAGATGTGCGTGACTCTGTCCCGCATGGTCGGAATGGGAGCGAACGCGGCCGTCCTGTGTTGTGACCTGGAGTTCCCCGTCATACCGCCTCCCGCCCCGCGGGTGATGCCGTCCTGATGGACGGTGGGGGCAGGCGGTCATTCCCTCCGGATCCCCACGGCGACCTTAGAATGACGAACTCAGGGAGGGCGGGCTTGAGTTCGAGTTGGCTCCGTGCACGCCCATCTGGCGAGCCTTGACGGCTCACGGCGATGAAAAAGCAAGCCCGGTTCCCAAATTTTCGATGTCTCGATTTGCCTCTCCCAATTGCAGCGGATTAGGTATTCGTACGGATATCGATCTGCCCCATCGGATCCTGGGGTATTGCGGACAGCCTACCTCTGTGTAGGTAGAGTTTCGCGATACGACGGACAGGTCGCTCGATTCCAAGGTCTATGGCCGGATTCCGTAGCCATGCATCAGCGCGTATCTGACGAGATCCGCGTGAGTCCGCAGACTCAGCTTCGCCTTGAGCCGCGCCCGGTGGGACTCAACCGTCCGCGCGCTCAGTTTGAGCCGAAGTGCAATCTCCTTGCTCGTCAGACCCTCAACCAGACCGGACAGCACTTCGCGTTCCCTTCGGGAGAGCCCTCGGGACGAGGGTGGTGGACCGGTCGCCGCCGCCTTTCGCGCTCGATCGAACAAAAGTCGTGACTTACCCCCTGTCACGAACGGCTCTCCGGCATGCACTCGCCGGATCGCCAGCAGGAGATCCTCCGGACCGGCGTCCTTGCACACGTAACCCCGCGCGCCGGCCTGAATGGCTTCGTTGAGGCATCGGTCATCGTCGTGCATCGTGAGGATGATCACCCGGACCTCCGGAGCGAGGGACGCCAGGCGCCGCGTGACCTGGATTCCGCTCATGAGGGGCATCGTGATGTCGGCGACGAGGACATGTGGCGCGCGTGCCCGTGTCACTTCGATCGCCTTGAAACCGTCTGCCGCCTCCCCCACTACTTTGACATCGGGCTGCGATCCGAGATAGGAGCGGATCCCTTCCCGCGCGACGGCGTGGTCATCGGCGACGACGATCCGGATCACAGTCGAAACGGCAGGCGTCATCGGGGATCTGGTGCGGTAGGGGAAGGGGGGTGAAGCGGAACCTCAAGGCGGAGCCGCGTCCCTCGGCCGGGCGAGGAGCGAAGCTGGAGTCGCCCTCGGGCCAGACGGACGCGCTCCCTAATGTTGGTGAGCCCAAGGCACCCGGGGGTCTTTGATGTCGCCTTGGAGACGTCGAACCCCTTTCCATTATCGCTGATGCCGACGACGAGCCAGGCCGCTTTCCGCCGGAGCCGGACGGAGACCGACGTCGCGCCCGAGTGTTTCTCCGCGTTCGTGAGCGCCTCTTGGACAATCCGGTACACGTTCGACGCCAAGGCGGGGGGAAGGCGCAAGGGGAATCCTCCGCGCGAAAGGCGGAACGAAGCACCGGTGCGATGGCTGAGCTCTCGACCGAGCCGGCGGAGCCCAGGGACGAGACCCACATCGTCGAGCAGTGAGGGACCGAGATCCCGCGTGATCCTGCGAACTTCCTCGATGGCGTCTTCAAGAAGGCGCGAAGCACGGTCGGCCTGGTCGCGGAAGCGTTTCGGATGTTCCCCGAGTTCTACGGCCAACACCTTCAGACGGAAAGCGATAGAGGAGAGGGATTGGTTGACGCCGTCGTGGAGTTCCCGCGCGACCCGGCGCCGCTCGAGATCTTGAGCTTCCAAGGCGGCCTGAGACAGGCGAAGCGCCCGTTCCGCGCGAGTCTTTTGGATCGCCAGTCCGAGTTCGGCCGCAACCGCGCTGACCAATTCCACAAGTCGGTCGTCCTCATACCGCGGCTCGAAGACGAAGAATCCAAGAACCGCGATCACCTTTTGTCCTCCCAGGACCGGAACGGCGAACGCACCCTGGAGGCCGGCCTTGGTCGCCAGGCCCGCTCTGGGAAACTTCGAGTCGACGCGGACGTCGCGGATCCAGAGGGGGGTCTTCGATCGCCAAACGCGACCTGGCAGGCCTTCGCCGGGGCCGAACGAGAAGTGGCGACTCTCCGAGCCGAAGAGGGCCAGTCGCCGAAGCGGCCTGGCCCAGATTGGGCCGCGAACAAGTCGCAGCCCTTTGGCGTCAGGGATCCAGGCTTCACCGAAGGCCCATCCCGTGGCTTCGCAGAATATCCGAAGGACGGCGGCGAGCGCCGAGGTCAGGTCGCCGGTTCTGCCCAGAGCGAAGATGATGGACCGCAGGAGGCGATACTCGATGCGTGCCCGTTCCGACTCCCGCCGGTCCTGGAACGCGCAGACGATGGAGCCTTCCTTAGCTGTTGCGAAGAAGGTGACCGGAATGATGTCGCCGCTCTTGCACCGAACGGAGGTCTCCCCTTGATTGGACCGTGCCGTGCCCGGTCGCTGGTCCCGAAGGACTTCGCGCAGCGCGCGCCGGGGGATCAATCGCTCAATCGGATGACCGAGCAGCTCCCGCTCACGGAAGCCCAGCATCCTGGTTGCCGCCCGATTCAGCCGGAGGACGCGGAAGTCAGTCCCGACTCGGACCAATCCGATCCCCATCCGATCCAGAAGTTGGTGCATCGAGACCGACGGACTTCACTGCTGCTGCTGGGCTGCAGCCTGAGCGTTCGGTGGCTGCGAAGAGACCGGACGCAGGGCGGTCTCCATGCCGATGATCTCCCCCTCGGGTCCGAGTCTCGAAAAGACTCGCTCCATCCACTGGCGCGGCAGATCGTTGACCGAATGGCGGAGGCGGTCCTGCCACCAGTTGGAAATCTCCAGCAGGTCCGTCTTCTCGAAGCGGTGCTCGATCAGGCGGAAGGATCCCTTTGAGCAGAGGACGACGTCGATCGGGAAGTCGACGTCCGCGGCGCTGATGCGGGTTGAATCAAAGGCCAGAAAGCCGACCTTGAGGGCGAACCTCATCGAGTCGTGCGGCTTGAGCGTCCGGTCCAGCACCGGCTTGCCGTAACCGGACGCCCCGATGATCGAGTACGCCGTCCCTTCCCCCACCTCGACCCAGTTGCCCTGCGGGTACACGAGGTACAGCTTGTGTTCCGGGTCGTTTTCCATCTGTCCGCCGATGAGCGCATGGAGATTGAACTGGAAGCCGCTTCGTTCCAGGGCCAGACGATCCTCGTCGGCCACCTTGCGGACCTGCGCGGCAAAGAGGTTCACCACCTTGAACAGCCGGTCCAGAGCTGGATCGGGCCGGGACCACGCCTCGTCGAAATAGGTGGTCGCCTTGTCCCGGACCGATCGCAACCCCGAGGTCATGATGAAGGCGGCTCGCTTCTCCTGGTGAAACGTCGACACTTTGCGCGCGACGATGACTTCGTTGCCGGACGTCACGCGCGTGTCGGCGAGGGCGACCACGCCGTCCTTCACCCGGATGCCGAGACAGAACGTCACGGGGGAGCCTCCTAAGCCACGCCTACGGACTGCTGGACGAAGAATGCTTCGGTAATCGCCTCACTGGCCAAGTTGAGATTCAGCTGGAGCGCATCGACGAACTCGTGGAGCCCGTCCGCGAGGATCTCCTCCGCGCGGGCAAACGCGAGCTCGGAGCGGAGCTGGCCCAGACGCTGCTCGGCCAGGATCCTGAAGGTTCCGATGGGCGTCCCGGTGATGGCGTGAAGGGACTCCTCGGCCCCGCTCAGGCAGAACTGTACCGAGCGGGGGAACTCGCGGTCGAGCACGAGGAAGGCGACGATCTTCTCCCGGAGGAGACGACCGTGGCGTTTCCGGTACAACTCCAGCGCGTTCGCCGATTGGAGGACCAAGGACCACTCGATCTCCTCCATCGGCGCGCCGCCGCCCAGAAAGTGTTTGAAGTCGACGATGCGCGAGATTTTGTCCGCGCGTTCGACCAGGCGGCCCAGTCGGCAGAAGTGCCAGGCTTCGCCGTGGGACATCGTGTCGTCCGTGAGCCCTTCAAAGAGCCGGCCCGCGAGTTTCAGCTCGCTGAAAAACTCATAAGGAGTGTTGCGGACGCGCTCGAAAACGTCGTCGTCCGAGACCTGGAGAAATGTCGCGTTCAGGTGCTCCCACATGTCCGAGGAAATCACCTCTCGAATCGAGCGCGCATTCTCGCGCGCGGCGCGAAGGCACGACAGGATCGAGTTGGGATTGCCTGCGTCGAAGGTCAGGAACTGGATCGCCGTCTCCCGCGTCGTGGTTTCATAACGCTCCAGGAATCGGTACAGATCTCCGGTGACGGCCACGAGCGGCTTCCACTGCTCGGGCGTACCGGGTGGGAGATCGAGCACATGGTGCAGATTGACGTCGATGAACCGGGCCGCATTCTCGGCCCGCTCCATGTATCGCCCGAGCCAGAAGATTGAATCTGCGGCGCGACTTAACATCGGTCAGGCCTCCACGACCGCGGGCGAGCCCGCATCAATGGGTTCTCGAACTCCGGCGGGAAGGGCGGGGAGGACCCAGGTGTCCTTGCTGCCGCCTCCCTGGGATGAATTCACGACCAGCGATCCTTTCTTCAGCGCGACTCGCGTCAGCCCGCCGGGCTGCACGTAGATGTCGCGACCGTAGAGGAGGTAAGGTCGCAGATCGACATGGCGTCCCTCCAGGCGGCCATCGACCAGCGTCGGGACGCGGGAAAGCCCCAGTGTCGGCTGGGCGATGTAATTCCGGGGATTGGCCCTGATCTTCGTCGCGAACTCCGACTGTTGCTCTCGGGTGGAGTGGGGACCCACCAGCATGCCGTAGCCGCCGGATTCGTTCGCCGCCTTCACCACAAGCTGGTCGAGATGCTCCAGAATGTAGTCGAGCGCGTTGGGTTCCCAGCCGAGATAGGTGGGCACGTTGGGGAGGATCTCTTCCTCCGCCAGGTAGTAGCGGATCATGCGCGGCACGTACGCATAGACAACCTTGTCGTCGGCGACGCCGGTGCCCGGCGCATTGACGAGAGTGACGCGCCCCTCCTGGTAGGCCTTCATCAGACCGGGGACTCCGAGGAAGGAGTCCGGCCGGAACACCTGGGGGTCGAGAAAGTCGTCGTCAATGCGCCGGTAGATCACGTCAACCCGCTCCAACCCTCGCGTCGTCCGCATCAGGACGCGACCCCCGTCGACGTGCAGGTCGCGGCCTTCCACCAGCTCCACGCCCATCTGGCGGGCGAGGAACGAATGCTCGAAGTAGGCGGAGTTGTGCACCCCCGGCGTCAGCACCGCGACGCGAGGCGAGGAAACGCCTGCCGGAGCGACGAACTGCAGGGTCTCGAGAAGTCGGCTGGGGTAGTCGTCCACCGGCAAGACCTGCGATGCCTGGAACACCTGGGGGAACGTGCGCTTCATCACTTGCCGGTTCTCGAGGACGTACGACACACCCGAAGGGCAGCGCAGGTTGTCTTCCAGGACATACATTCGGCCGTCGCGATCGCGGACAAGATCCGTCCCCGTGATGTGGCACCAGATGCCCTCGGGCGGGCGGAGCCCGATGCACTGCGGGCGGAACGACTTGGCCGTGCGGATCACTTCCTCGGGGACGACGCAATCCCGGACGATCCTCTGCTCATTGTAGATGTCGTTCAGGAACATGTTGAGCGCCCGGATGCGCTGCTTGAGCCCTCGCTCCAAGCGCTCCCACTCCTCTTGGGCCACGATCCGAGGGAGCAGGTCGAAGGGCCACACTTTTTCGGCGCCGTCCCGATGTCCGTAGACGGCGAACGTGATGCCCATCAGGCGGAAGGCGCGCTCGGCAGCTTCCTGGCGGCGTTGCAATTCTCCCGCGGGGAGCGACTCCATCATACGGACGAGGAGCCGCGCCTCGGGGCGGGGGACCCCGGGCGCGGCCATCCACTCGTCGAAGAACCCTCCAAGATCGTAGGCATCGAATTTCACGTCGTCACCCGGCGCGACCCTTCGCGGACTGTAGCGCTTCCTGTAGAAAATGCCGGGCCTGGGCGCGCTCGATGCGGACGGCGCCCGTCGTCATTCCGTAGCGCTCGGCCAGACGATCATCATCCCCGTCGTCCTCGCCGGTCAACAGGCCGGCGGTGATTTCACGCTGGACCGGACTCATCCGGTTCAGAGCGCTCGACACGCCTCGCCAAAGCGGATGTTCTTTCATGTGCGTTCTCGATGATCTCACGGACAGGAGAGGTGGCAAATTCCATGCCAGCGGCCGACGCCCACCGATGCGCTAGTCCACGATCCTGAAACTACCGCTACGTACCAACTCGTGCCTCAGCCTACCTGCAGGAACGTATTGCCCGCGGTGTAGCGATGTGGCACAGGCCGCCTTCTGGCATCCCTCTTGCGACATCGAACGGTACCTAATCGGGAGGTGAACCATGGACAGCCTCGCTTCGCTTCGCTCGAAGATGGTTGAGAAGAAGGTGACGTACAGGGATCTCGCCGCCGTCGTGGGGAAGAGTCCGGTCTACATTGCAGCCGTGCTGCACGGCCAGCAGCGGCTCCCGCCGGCGGATGCCGAGAAGCTCGCGGCCACGCTAGGTGCCGGTCCGGAGGCGATTGCGGCGCTGTCCGCCTACCCGGTCCGGTCCGAGTTCCCGGTGACCACGGATCCGTTCAAGTACCGTCTTCTCGAGATTGTCGGCGTCTATGGCGACGCGCTCCGTTCCATGGCGAACGAGATGTTCGGGGACGGCATCATGAGCGCGATCGACTTCACGATGGACGTTGAAAAGGTCACCGGCAAAGAGGGGGAGGCGCGGATGAAGATCACGATGAACGGAAAGTGGCTCCCGTACAAGCAGTTCTAGTCAAGGATCCATGACTTCGCGAAAGGGGAATGTCCATGCTCAGACGCTTGGTGCGTGGCGTGATGGGGATCGCCGTGATGGTTCTTGCGGTCGCCCTGGTCTCTTGCGGTGGCACGGAAACCGCGAGCGAAGCGTCCTCCAAGAAGATCACCTACAGATGCCTGTCGTCATCTTGCGATGCGACGGTCTCGTGCAATGAAGGCGACCCGATTCCCGAGCATTGTGGCAAGCACATGATTCGATGAGGGCTGGGGCCCCCCGGAGGCGGCTGCCATCGGGGTGAGGCTGGGAATCGAGATCGAGCGGATCCGGCTTGGCCATCCGGGACAGAACGGCCGCCATGAACGGATGCATCTGACGCTCAAGAAAGAGACGACCAAGCCTCCCGGCCTGAATATTCTCCAGTACCAGGCGAAATTCGATGAGTTCCTGGAGGTCTTCAACCGGAGTCGGCCCCATCAGGCGCTGGGGATGAAGTTCCCCAGCGAGATCTATAGTTCCTCTCCTCGTCCCTACCGTGGACTCCCGGAGCTGGCTTATCCTTTTCATGACAAGACCATCACGGTCACTCACTGCGGTCGGATGTGCATGGGGAGGCGGAAGATCAATCTGAGTCAGGTGTTCTCAGGGCAAGACGTCGGCATGAATAGAGGTGGCGGATGGAATTTGGCTGGTCAGCTTCATGACCTATGATCCAGGATTCTTTGATCTGGAGCATCGTCGGTTGGAACCTTTGGACAACCCCTTCGGTCCGAAGGTCCTGTAACCTATGTCTCCGGAATGAAATGCCACCTATCTCTCCGGAATGGACCGTCCTTGGGATGGAGCCGAGAAAGGGATTTGAACCCTCAACCCCCGCTTTACGAAAGCTAAGAAGCGCTCGAGTGGATGAGCACCTACCGGAACGCAAATGCACCCAGATCCCCTGTTAGCACCTCATAAACTGCATTTTCATCTTTTTGACCCGAACCATTCAGAACGATACAAAACCCGCCAAAACGGCTGGAAAACTAGTACACCCACTAGTACAAAACTTGACCCCTGTCCTCGCAGTTCCTGGCTTGATCTCGACGTCTCCGAGCGAAGACTCCACTTCTACCACATGCGGATAATCGCAATCCATCCGTCCAGCCCTCCTCCGGGCTTGGTCTGGGCAGCGTTCCGCTGCCGAAGAGCGCTCGCCGCGTCCGCAGGAATCTCCCCGCCAAGCACGCAGATGCCGTTATGGACGGCGATCGCATTGGCCCGTCCGGGACCCAGGGTCGTCGTGAAAAGCACCCGGGAGAGGCCGGGGTCCATGACGCAGAAGCCGGCGTCACCGCCGAAGCCGAAGCCCTTCGGTCCTCCGTTCGCCTGATCGCCGACGGGCTGGGCGACGTAGAACCTGCCCGACGCATCGAAGGTTTCCGCCTGGGGCCGGTGCTTCATGAAGGTGCCGGCGATCAGCGACTCTGTCTTCTCGTCACCAATGATGTAGAGCGTCGCGCTTCCGCCCGCTCCCTTCATGACCGCGGCGTCCTTCGTCGCCGGGCTCGGCTTCGAAACGTCACGGGGGTCGCGGGTCAGAGTCGAATTCCCTCTATCGGTCCAGCACTTCGCGAGGAACTTGCCTCCCGCTATGAAATGAACCCGGACGCCGCGGGAATCCGCCCAAAGATTTCCGGACTCGCCTTCGTTCCAATCCCACCATTTCCAGCCGAGCTTGCTGGTGAGGTAGGGCTGCTGCAGGTTATTCCCGACCTGCTTGAAGCCGATGATGAGCGAGGCTCCGCCGGTCGGCGATTTCGCCGTCGAGCCGCCGTTCGCCCAGACTTCGCCCTGGGGGCCGGTGCTCGCGGCGTTTACGTCTCCGGAGATCCCTAGGCACTTCAAGCCCCCCGCCGTGTAGAGCACGGTGAACAGGCCGCCGCCGCTCTTGGCGTAGATCTTTCCATCGGGAAGGAATCCGACGTCCTGGATCTACTGGTCGCCGGCGCCTCCGACGACGGCGAGTGTGACGAGCTGGGGCGCGAGGGGCATCTCCGGGGTTTCGGCCTTCGCCCCTTGCAAAGACACGGACATCGAGAGGCAGAGCCAAAGCGTGGTGGTCATGACGTCCCGCTCCTTGGCTCGCCCTCGTTGGAGTCGCCGAGTCCTTTCCCACTTCAAGATTCAGGAAGGGAAGGAACCTAACGGGAAAAAGTCGTGGGTCGGCGCGCGCCGTTTTGTCCCTTCTCTCAAGCGATCCCTTCGGCTAGTCTGATGAGCCATGAAGGGCAGCTATCGCGGCTTACTGCGTTTCGGAAAAATTGCAATCATCGGACTTGCGCTGGGCTGGGGATGCACCGCAACACACCCGGGGCAAGGCGATGCACCTTACAGGGTGATCGACACGCATACCCACTTCTGGGATCTGGGAAGACCCATCCCCCCCGGTCGTCCAACGGCCGTTCCGTTTTCCAACGGCCGGACGGTCCTTCCGGATGAATACGTCAAGTCCGCCAAGGTCGCCGGCATCTCGGGAACCGTCGTCGTCGAGGCGAGTGGTTGGGTCGAGGACAATGAATGGGTCCTCGTTCAGGCTCGGTCAAGCCCCATCATTGTCGGAGTGATCGGGAATCTGAATGAAGTCCTGGGCACGCCTCGCTTCCCGGAGGTGCTCTCAAAATTGTCGGCCGATCCCCTCTTCCGAGGAATCCGACTCGGTCGCGCGGAGGACCTGGCCAAGCCGGCATGGCGGGACCATCTGGCCGTGCTGGCCAATAAGGGGTTGGCGGTCGATCTGAACGCCTCGGGCGTTTCTGCGGTTGAAGCCGCGGCCGCAAACGCGCCGCTCTTCCCGGGACTCAAGATTGTTCTGGATCACTCGGGCTACATCGAGTTCTGCAAGGAGCCCTCGCCGGAGTGGATCCGGGCCATGACATCCGCCGCCCGCTTCCCGAATCTTTATTGCAAGGTTTCGCGGTTCCAGGAGCAGGCCGGAGTGCAGCCTGCCCCCGGGGACGTCGAAGCCTATCGCCGCACTCTCAATCTTCTATGGACGTCCTTCGGTGAGGACCGATTGATGTTCGGGAGCAACTGGCCGCTCTCCGAGAAGGGAGGCACGCTCGCGGACGCGGTCGCGATCATGAAGGCCTACTTCGGTGAGAAGGGCGAACGTGCCTCCCGCAAGTTCTTCTCGGGAAACGCGAAAACCGTCTACCGCTGGGTCGATCGCTGAGTCTCGGTCGCAAGCAAAAGCGGAGCGCTGGACCGGTTGATCGCCCCGCTGGTCACCCCGATCCATTCGTTCAGCCCGTTGACGACGACGATCTGGACAGGACCGTCGACGACGGCCTTTGACGAAAGGGATGCTTTGATGACCGACTCGTTCGCGCCCGCCGGGATGGTCGGCAGGCCCGAAAAGCGTACGTCCTTGTGGTCGGCAAAAATGAAGAAGGGAACGTCGCCCTCTTTGGCTTCCCGCCGATCCAGCTTCACCTTGATCTCCACGGATTGTCCCGGACGAATGGCCGGGCTGGCGGCCTCCAGCTGAACCGTCCAGGATGGCGCGGGGCCCACGGTGATGAGCAATTCGTCCCGGAGCAGCGTTGGACGGCAGTGATCGCGGAACTCATAGGGAATGACGGGTCGAGTCATCTTCTTGCCGGCGACCGAGGTCACGGCGACGGGGCGGGTCCGCAGAGCCATGCCGGGTTTGGCGTCCGGCGCCGCAGAAAGCACGAGGAACGAACGTCCGTGTCCGGGGCGGATCATGCCAGGACTGGCGGTAATGCCGGCGGGGAGTTCCGGGAAGGTGACTTCGATCGGCTCGTTCACCAAATGGCGTCTGAGCGGATGGAGTTCCAGGTAGATCGATGATCCTGGGCGAACGATGGCGTTGTCCGGCGTAATGGCGACCGAAAAGTCAGGTTCGGCGGGTCCGATCTGGATCCTGTAGACGTAGCCGGACCCCGAGCGGCCGTTGACGTCGCTGACTTCGAGAGCATACGTGCCAGGACGGGGAAACTCCACGTCGAATCTCTCGTCGCGACCGTAAAGCTGCGCCCCGAGCTTGAAGGCCGGCCAATTGGTGTCGAGCTTGCCGGAGTAGGGGATGGGCTTCTGCTCCGAGTGGAGCAGCGGGGTCTTGTCATTTCGGATCCGGTCGCCCTCGACGAGAACAATCCTGGCTTCCGCGGGGGATCCGATCCGTCCCCCGACCACCTCGATCGAGAAGGGTTTTCCGACCTCCTCAGGAGTGACGTCGATGAGAAAGAGATCGCGCTGATCGGGCCTGATGAACCGGCCATTGAGGGTGGCGGGAAGCGACAGTCGCGGGGCGGGCCCTTCCAGGGAACGAAGGACTTCCGGATACTCTCCGATCATGAAGGGGAGCTCGCCTCGGACCGTTTTCGCCTTTCGGATTCCCGGCTGGTCTTCCTTTGCCGCGGTCAGCATCACCGGGGGGCATTGGGCGTTTTCTCCGACCAGCGTCGCCCGAATGGATTCCCCTCGCCGGACTCCGGCCGGGAAAAGCGCGGCATCATAGGGCCTCTCGCCGATCTTGAGCCGATAGACCATTTCCGACGACCCGCGGGAGAACAGGTCGTCCACGGCGATGAAATACCTCCCATCGGCCGGAGGCGTGAAGTCGAGCAGCGGCGCAAAACCGTTGTGCCCTTCATTCCGATCGATGGCGTTGCCCGCAGCATCGAGAAGCCGGAGTCGTGGAAACAGGTGCCAGTCGTTTCCGGAAAACGAGGCGCACTGGATGGTGATTCGCTGCCCGCGTCGGACGTCCAGGGCGTAGTAGTCGATTTCGCGGGCCTCGTTGAGCTGGCCGCTGACGGTGACCGGGACCGTCAACGGCTGCGCCTTCTCGAACTGGGTGTTGGTCCCGGCTTCGAGCACTTCGCGATCGGTCGTGATTTCGAACACCCCCGCCTGGGAACTCCAGTCCTTGCCGATCATGCGGACTTCCCGGAGCCCGGGCGGCGCCTCGGGAGCGATCACGAAGCGCGCCCGAAGTCCGGTCGCCTGCTGGGTGGCCTTCCCCAGATACTGCGCGATGAAGCTTCCTTCGCTCATGTCCCCGAGCGTGATGGGCGCGCCGTTCTTCTTCACCATGCGCTCGACGATCTTCTGCCACTCCTCGCGGGTGTAGCGAAGGACCACCGGGTTGGGCAGGGCATGGCAGCCGTTGCACTTGTTCTGGAAGAGGGGATATCCCCGGTCCGGCTGCCAATCGTATTCCCGGGGCTCCTCCTTGGGACGCAGGAGCGTGGCGGTGATCCCCGGGCCGCTAACGGTCACGTCGACAACGCCTCGGCGACGGGGACGGAGGTCGACCTCGACCGTCGTGCCGACGGCGCCTCCCGAGGGAAAGACCGCCATGATTCCGACAAAGCCATGGTCTTGCGGAGAGGCGGATCTCGAGAGTGCGACCACGAGAACGGCAATAGCGAGCAGACGCAGTCGGATCATGGCGGCCTCCGAAAGACTAGAAGAGTTCGTGGATGGGTTTGCCCCCGCGGGAAAGCATCGTTCGTACCCCTTCGGGGGACTCGACGCTCTGGAGGTAATCGACGCCCAGCCGATCGTAGATGGTCGCCGCGATGTCGGCCGGTCCAACGGGCCGATTCACGACTTCGGCGCCATGCTTGTCCGAGCTTCCGACGACGCGGCCACCCTTCACTCCGGCCCCTGCAAAGGCCATCGAAAAGACTTTCGAGTAGTGGTCTCTCCCGGCGTTCCCGTTGATGCCGGGGGTCCGGCCGAACTCTCCCGTCATGAGCACGAGCGTCTTGGACAGCAACCCGCGCTCCTCCAGGTCCGCGAGGAAAGCCGCGATTGCCTGGTCGACGCCGGGAAGCTGCTTGGTGAGCGTGCCGAAATTGTCGCTGTGGGTGTCCCAGCCGCCCAGGCCGACGGTGACGAACCGGACGCCTCCTTCGAGGAGCCGTCGCGCCAGCAGCAACTGTTCTCCCATCGGGCCATAGGCGTCCTTGGCGGACTTCGGCTCGCGCTTCACATCGAGGGCTTCTCGCGCTTCCGGCGAACTGATGAGCGTGAAAGCCTGATCATAGAACTTGCCCACGGCCTTGACGTAATCGTTCGCCTGCTCGACCTCGCGGTAACTGGAGTCGACGGCCGCACGGAACGATCGACGTCGCTCGGCGCGTTCGGGGGTGATCCGCTTGGGGCCGTCCAGATCCCCGCCGCTTCCGGGGGTGAACGGGTTGAGCGAAGCGCCCAGGAACCCCGCACCGCTGCCGATCAGACCTTCGCTAAGGCAGACATAGGGGGGAAGGCTGCCGCCCCGGGATCCGAGCAGTTTGCTTGCGACCGCGCCGTAGCTCGGAACGTCGAACGCCGGGAGCGGCGGGTAACCCGTCTGCATGAGCTGCGAGCCCAGATTGTGGTCGGCCAGGGCCGTGCTGACGGATCGAACCAGGGCGAACTTGTCCGTCATCTTCGCCAGCCTGGGAAGGTGCTCGCACAGCTGGATGCCGGGCACGTTCGTCGAGATGGCCTTGAATGGTCCCCGGATCTCGGCCGGCGCATCGGGCTTGGGATCGAAGGTGTCGATGTGGCTGGGGCCTCCTCCGAACCAGATGAGAACGACCGCGTCCGCGGCTGCGGGACGGGTTCGCCCTTCCTGCAGGGCATGGGCGCGGGCCGCGAGCCAATCGAGGAGGGAGAGGCCGCCCGTGGCCCCAAGAACCCCGACCTTCAGAAAGTTCCGGCGGTTGCAGCAGACGTGGGCATCCATGGCTGTCTCCTCGAGATCAGGAATTGAACAGGAACTCACGGCAAGTCAACAGGCCCCAGAGCAGGTCCTCCACCCACATGCGACGATCGGCACTGTTCTTCCGAAGGTCGACAGCGAGCGAGATCTCGGCATCGCTGGGCAGGCGGCAGAGCGTCCGAAGATAGGTCGCCTCGATGATGGCTCGCTCGGTTAGTTGTGGGTCCAGCATGTCACGGACGAACTTCCCGTCGCTGATCTTCCGGTTGACGTACGACGAGTTCATGAGGTGGAGCGCCTGGGAAACGCTCGGTTCGAGCTTCGGGCAGACGTCGGCCAGGACCATCCGTCGGGAGGCTCCGAACACCTGGAGAAAGTAGTTCCCCGTGTGAGGGACGGGGAACTGGACGAAGCGGGTGACTCCGAAGTCGCCGTTCCCGACCGGGGACCCGTGTCCGACGAAACGCTCGTCGATGCCGGTAGCGTTGTTGATGATGTCCAGCATCACCTGGGCGGAGAGGGGCCGAGCGTGACTCCGGGAGAAGAAGCGGTCGTCGAGCAGGTTTGAGGGGTTGGGCTTGGCGGAAAGTTGATAGACGCGGCTGTTCAGGAGAAGCTTCGTCATGGCTTTGACGTCGTACTTCCGGCGGCGGAATTCCTTCGCCAAAGCATCGAGGAGGCCGGGGACATACTCCGGTGAGGTCTCGCGGATATCGTCGACGGGCATAATCAGGCCGCGTCCGAAGTACGTGTACCAGAGACGGTTCATGGTAGCTCGGGCGAAGTAGGGATTCTCCGGCGACACGGTCCAATCGGCCAGGCGCCGGATCACGTCGTCCTGGAACTCCTCGGCGGGAAGAGGCCTCATGCCGAGAAGGGCGGGTCGGGCGGTCTGACCCCGCCGCGCCCCGGTCACGGACTCGTTCTTGAGCATCGCCTCGGCGTCGTATTCGACGATCGACTGCTGGAAGCCTCTTCGCGACGAACGGAGCTGGATCTTGGCGAAGATCGCGGAGAAATCCCAGTAGTCGTCCGTGGTCCAGCGATCGAACGGGTGCTTATGGCACCGGGCGCACATGAGGCGGACCCCGAGAAACACCTGCGCGGCGGTCTCGGCGCGATCCTGCGGCTGTTTCTCGATCGTCCAGAAGTTGGCGGGACCGTTCTCGAGCTCCTTCCCCCGAGCCAGCAGGATGTCACGAACGACATGGTCATAGGGCTTGTTGGTCCTGACGGCTTCGCGGAGCCAGTCGTGAAAGAGCACGATGCTGCGCATGCCGAAGCCGACGTCGTCCTTCGCTTTGCCGGGATTGAGCCTCAGCAGGTCGGCGAGACGCAAGGTCTGGAGATCGACGTACTCGGGGCGGTCGAGAAGCTCGCCGATCAGGCGCGTGCGCTTCTGGGGGTTGGGATCCCCGATGAATTTCGACAGTTCCGCGGGGGTCGGTAGGATGCCAAGGGTGTCCAAGTACACCCTTCGGCAGAACTGGCCATCCGGGGATATTTCGGACGGCCGGACGTTGAGATTCCTGAGGTTCGAGAACACACACTCGTCCACGAAGTTGGAAGGACTGTCGCTTTCGGAGGAGGACGTTCCTTCTCCCGGGCGCGGAAAGGCGACGAAGGCCGCACGGGCCGAACCGAGGAAGCGGACCTGGATGGAGGTTGCGCCCCAACGCAGGCCGCGCACCAGGCCGTCGGAGGACACGGTCGCTACCGGCTCGTCGCTGGATGAGAAGATGGCCATCCGGGTGACATCCTGCTCCAGGCCGTCGCTCCAGGTCGCCGTCACCCGCAGGGCGATCTCGGACCCGACCTTCGCTACGGTCCGACCGGGCTCGACCCGGACATCCTCGAGGCGGGGATCCTCGGGCCGGAACGGCGCTCCCGCTTTGATCCAGGCCAGGATGGCTCGATACTCCGGCGAACCTTCCTTGAATCGGGTGCCGCCCTTATGGCCGTCGCCGCCCGTGGGTTTGACCAGGAATCGGCTGTTCTCGGGATCCTTGAAGTCGATGCGCCGACCCCCGCTCCCTTTGACAATGGGATCGTGGTCTTCCTCTGGGGCGAGCGTCAGCAATGAGAGCTGAAACCCGCCCGCGCCGCCGTTCTTGCCGTGGCATCCGGCGGACGAGCAGCCGCGGCGATCGAGGATCGGAGCGATGTCGCGCAGAAACGTCACGGCGTGATCGGCGCGCGGTCGGGACTCCTGCGGAACTCCGGCCACTTCCAGGAGCAGCAGAACGAGCACGGTTCTCTTCATCGGGTCGCCCTCTTTACTCCGTAAGCGAAATGGGCGACTTCGGGTAACCGCTCGCAACTTTGCAGGGGCAGGGGACTATACTTATCTGGAAAGACCATGAATCGCCGCGAGACCGAGATGGGTGGGCCCGCCCGTTCGTTCCCCGCCACGTCGTGGACCTTGCTGGAAGAGGCCAAGGCCGACAAGGCGGGCGCTGAGGGAGAAGGATTTCGTCGGCTCGCCGAACTCTATTGGAAGCCGGTCTACAGCTTCATCCGGCAGTCGGGGCCGTTGTCCAACGAGGATGCCAAGGATCTGACCCAGGAGTTTTTCACTCGGATCGTCCTGGGCGGATCGCTGGTCGATCGCTTTCAGCCGGAGCAGGGAAGCTTTCGTCCCTATCTAAAGACCGCGATCCGGAATTTTCTCCACCAAATGAGGCGCGACGGCGCGACCCAGAAGCGTGGCGGCGAGGTGTCCACCCTGAGCACTAGCGGACTCGAACGGGAGCTGTCAAATGCCCTTCCGGATGCGAATGCGGCGACCCCCGAGGAAGCGTTCGACCAGGCGTGGGAGCGCATCGTGCTCGCTCAATCGCTGAAGCAGCTCGAACTCAATCTCCGCGCCGAAGGAAAGGCCGCGTATTGGGAGGTCTTCCAGAGCTGCGAGCTGAATTGCGGCAATGAGGCGCCCTCGTACCAGGAAGTCGCCGAGCGCCTAGGGTTGACCCGCGACACGGTGAAGAACTACCTCACGTCCGCCCGGAAATCGTTCCTCGAGGCGGCGAGGCACGTCCTGGTTCAACATGTGGACTCGCCTGAAGATCTGTCGAACGAACTGAGCAGACTCTTCCGGAAGCCGTAACCGATGTCGGAGACGCGAGAAGACTTCGAACGCCCCGACTGGATGCACGAACTCTGGTCCGCGGACCGGGACCGCGCGATCGCCGATGAATTGGTGCGCAAGGGCGTCGTTTCAGCCTCGCGGCTGGAGGAAGCACGTCGAGAGCAGGCAAACGGCCCCGCAACCGTTCGCGTCCTGGAAGTGTTCGTGTCCCGCGGCTGGGTGACCCCGGCGGCCATCGAAGAGGCGCGAAAGTCCATCGAGGTGGAGGAATTCGCCCGGGCCGCCGCGCCCCGGACCATCACACCGACGCCTCCCGAGGTGGCCGAGGCCGCCCGCGATCCCGGACGACTGTTGGGAGATTTCGTTCTCGTCTCACCGCTCGGGAGCGGCGGCGCGGGAGATGTCTGGAAGGCGTGGGAACGGGCCATGGGACGATGGGTGGCCCTCAAGGTTCCCCGGATGCTCCCCTCGTCGCGCGTGCAGTGGGAGCGGTTCCAGCGGGAAGCGCTGGCCGCCGGCCGGCTCAATCACCCCGGCATCGTTCCGGTTTACGCCGCCGGAGAAGTCCAGGGGCGTCCGTATATTGTGATGCAGCTGATCGAAGGGGAGACGGTCGACAAGCTGCGCCTCTCCCTGACCCAGGCCATCGATTCGCTCCGCACGGTCGCGCTCGCCCTCCATCACGCGCATGCACAGGGCGTCATCCACCGCGATATCAAACCGTCCAACATCATGATCGATCGGCGCGGTGCCGCATGGGTCGTCGACTTCGGAATCGCACTGCTCGCCGGAACCGAAGGACGGCTGACCGCGACCGGTGCCGTCCTGGGTACTGCGGCTTACATGTCTCCTGAACAAGCCCGGGGGGAGACTCATTCGCGCGAATTCGTGATCGACGTCTACGGGCTGGGTGCGACCCTTTACGACTTGGCGACCGGTCACCCCCCGTTTGTCGGAGAGACGTTCGCGGAGATCATCAACAAGGTCTGCAGGGAGGAACCGATCGCCCCGAGGAAGCTCAACAGTCGTCTCTCGCGCGACGTCGAAACGGTGATCCTGAAGGCGATGGACAAGGAACCGTCCCGCCGATATTCCAGCGCGGCCGATTTCGCCGAGGATCTGCGCCGTCTGTCGAATGACGAACCGATCCAGGCGCGGCCCGCCAGCAGGGCCTACCGGCTCCTCAAGTATATTCGAAAAAATCGGCTCGCGGGGGGGCTCGCGGGAGCAGCCGCTGTTGCGGTTCTGATTGCGGGGGTGCTCGGCTTCCGAAGCATCGAGCGGTCCAAGCGGCTGGAGGAAGCGACCCGGGAGCAGCGGAGGGAGCGCGAGCGATATGACCTGGAACGCCTCTCGGCGCTGACGCTGCTGCGGGAGACGGCCCGCGTGTCGCTCGATGCGGCGCTGGAACTTCGGCGCGAGGGGGCCAACGGTCGGATGCGTAAGTTCCTCGGCCCTCTGGAGTCGGCGTACCGTCAGGCCGCCGAACGCGCCCCTGATCTTGCCGAAGTCGACTATCGGATGGGCCGGATGCATCGAGCGATGATGGAAGACGGCGCCGCGCTCGAATATCAGGAGCGCGCGTTGGCCAAGGACCCGAACTACTTGCCGGCCCTTTATGAGCGGGCGATGCTCCTGGCTAAGAAGTATGCCGGAAACCTCAAGAAGATCGCGAACGATCCGTCCACGCGTGAGCGGTCTGCAGACGAGATCAAGCAGGCGTTGCAGACGATCACGAGCGACTGCACTCGGATCGAAGCGCGACTGAAGGGGGCGTCCGCTCCGGACTCCGGAATTGCGATTACGGAGTCCAACCTGATGGCCGTCCGGGGAATACTCGCCTACTACCAGCAGCGGTTCGCGGAGGCATCCAAACTTCTCAGCGAAGCAGTCGAGCGCGATCCGTACATGGAGGAGGCCTGGGAGGCGCTGGCGAAATCCTCGCTTCAACTGGCGGGCGCTCCCGGGGAGCAGCGACGTCGGGAAGCGATCGCTCTCTTTTCGAAAGGTTTGTCTTACGATCGGGGATATGCGCCGCTCCTTGTGGGGCGAGGGCAGCAGTTGATGAACTCTGTCTATGACGCCATCGAACGGGGAGACGATCCCTCCAAAGAAATGGCCATCGCGGAGAGAGATTTTGCGGACGCGGTTCGGCTGCGTCCCGGGGATCCAGAATCGTGCTTGGCGCTGGCGGATCTGCTAAGCAATCGAGCCTTTCTTGCCATGACTCACGGGCAGGATCCCCTCGAGCTGCACGAAGCTTCGGAGCGGCAGTTCACGAGGGCGGTGGAGCTCGATCCGAGTCTCACCGCCGCCTGGCGCGGTCGGGGCATCCTTCGGACATACCGAGCGCGGTATCTCGAAGAGCATGGCGGTGATGCCCGGGACGAATGGGCCGCGGCAGTGGGGGATCTGGATCGGTTCGTCGAGCTGACCCGGCGTGCCGAGGGGTGGAGACAGGCGGATGCCCTCATGCGGCGGGCGACGGCGCTTTTTGAGCGGTCCCTGCGCGGGCCGACGGGGAATGCGGATCGGACGAAGGCGGAACAAGATTTTGAACAAGCCCTGAAGCTGGATGGGTCTCAAGCCCGCATCTGGAGTCGTCGAGGCGCGGCGCGACTAAAGCTCGCCGAGACGCTGGTCTCCGCCGGCAAGGATCCGACAAGCGAATTCGGATTGGCGGAGACCGACTTGACGACGGCAATTCAGCGACAGGGAACGCTCTTCGAAGCGTGGGCCAAACGAGGCATTCTTAGAAGCCGTCGCGCCCAGGTCCTGGTCCGTCAGGGAAAGGACGCCAGTGCGGATGTCGCCGGTTCCGCTACGGATCTCACCCGCGCGATCGAGCTAAACAAAGGGGCGCTCGACGCCTGGACGGAACGGGGCAACCTAAGACTCTGGCAGGCGGAGCTCCGGGAGCAGGAGCGCCGGACGGCGCAGGCCCGCGCTGACTACAACATGGCCGCAGCAGATTTCTCCCAGGCGATCGTCATCAACCCCGGCCTGGCCGCATCTATCGAGAAGAAGCTGGGTGTGGTCCGCGACCGCCTGAAGGCATCCGGTGAAAAAGATTAGCGCCCACCCACGTCCGTCTACCCTCTGTCGCTCCTTCCGCTTATAGAAGCTCAGGCGACACGATCAAAGGAGCGGGTCTATGTTTGTGCGAATCTGGTGTCTCTTCGTCCTTCTGGCCGCCACCCAGGATCCCGCTCAGGATGACGATCCCGCATCGCCGGTGGGCTGGAGGGAACGAATCCTCACGTCGTCAGCCGGCATCGATTGGTCCCAGTACGCCACGGTCGCAGCGAATTATCACACCGCCCCGATCATCGACTATCGGTTCGGCCCTCGTTACTCGAAGTTCCATTCGACTGAGGAAGAGTTTCCGACGGTCCACCAACCCAAGGCTGACGGCGTTTTCGCGATCAACGCCCGAGCCTGGGCGCGAGTGAATCCCGGGCCGGACGGCGATCCCGGAGCCGGCTGGATGATGTCGGGTCAGCTTCTGTTCTCTCCCGATCCGAATGCGCCCGCCGCGATGGCGGCGGGGTGCGCCAATGCGCGGAGCGCGGACGGGGCCATCTCGATGACCGACAAGGGACTCTGCCTAAGGCTGCGCGCGGAATGGACCCCCGACTGGTGGAACCGCAACAGCATCAGTGTTCCGACCTGTCCCGCCATCGACGCCTACCGAAAGCAGTGGCCGGATCTGACGCTTCCGCCCGTGGCGACGGCGCGCGGTCGAGGCGGCGCCAGCGTGACGGGCTTTCTGGCGTTCTCGAACGGGGTGATTGGGATTGCCGGAACCGGAAACGACGGCTACGTCGCCGCCGGCGGGGACAAGCAATTGCCCTATGTCTCGGTACGTCTACCCCATGGCAAGGTGCCGACCGCACTCGCCGTCACCCAAAACAACGAATTCGTCCTGGTGACCACCTGGGATCCTGGCGCGAAGAAGGGTCAGGTCGCTGTCATCAGCGTCGAAGGGCGTCAGATGGCGCAGGAGAAGCGGTACTACTACGGCCTGCCGGGGGGATGGCCCCACGTGAAGGGGCTGAAGCTGCTGGGGTTCGTCGATCTTCCGTTCGCCGCGCCCATGGCGATCGACGCCACGCTCGACGTGACGCTCGGCAATCCCCGCGGGAACGGCGACAACGTCAAGGACGACTTCGCCCTCGCTTCGGTCCGTGAGCAATGGCTCACTGCCCACAGCACCGCCGCCAACAATGGAAAGCTGTTCTGGAAACAGACGGCGCGCTTCGGATACGCCATCGTGAGCTCCCGAGCGGAGAACAAGGTGGCGGTCCTTAATCTGCAGCCGCTATTGAACTACTACCGGAAGATGTACCTGACGACGCAGGAGCGATTTGCCCAGACTGCAAAAATCGGGCTCTCCAAGGACCAATGGCCCCACACCTTCGAGCATGCCCCGGAGCAGACGCCCAAGGTGGTCGCCACCTGGACCGTCCAGCAGCCGACCACGGTGGCCGTCGGTGCGGCGCGCGGCGCCTTCATTCCTCCCAGGTCCTCGTCCAGGGATCCGATGTGCTCGGTCAAGACGGCGTACGTGGGGACGATGAGCGGCACCGTCCGGCTTTACGATGTGTCCGCGCTCTTCTCCGAGGTGCCCACCCAGCCGATGCCGTCGGGCGTGTTCTCGGTCTTCAAGTGTGGAAAGAATCCAACGCAGATCTTCAAGGGGTACCACTCCACGGCGCCGGATGATCTCTTCGTCGTGTCCCGCGGAGATCGGTCGATCACGCATGCCGACTTCGACGGCAGGATCCGGGCGGTGCTTCGAGATCGCCGGATGAAGGACCCGATTAACTGCTTCGTCTCGCTCGATCAGGCAGGGTGGGGCGGATCGGGTCCCGGCAAGGCGGTCTACGCCTCCGTGCTCACCGTGATGGATTTCGCCGGCCGACAGGTTCTCGACTATGCCGTCGACGACGGCCGCAACTCCAACGGGGAGCAACTCCCGCTCAAGGACGACAAGGGTCGCAAGATTCCCTTCCTCTTCGGGTTCGCCAATCCTATCCCCGGCTTCCCCTTCATGTTCACCGCGGAAGAGGTGATCTAAACGCGCCCCCGATTCTGGGGATTTTGGGCTTCCCCTATCCCTAATGTCCTCAACGAACCCGGCCAGTCACTAGACATTTCCAGCGGAATTCCGCACCGGGTAGGCCCTATCGTAGACCCCCGGATCGCGCCGTCCTGCCTGACGGGTGCTATCACCGGCTAGGGTGCAAATCCGACTTCTATGTGGTCTCATTTATTGCGTTAGGTTCGGTCCGGGGCTGAATTAGCCAGACACAGGAGGTTGATGTGGCAGCTGAGGCCGGACGGGATGCGATCCTTCGAGAGTTCGTGCGGCATCGCTCGTCTCTCTTCGCTCTCGTGCTTTCGCTCGTGAGGGACTTCAACCTTGCCGAGGAAGTGCTGCAGGAGGTCGCGGTCGTCGTCTGCGACCAGTGGAGCGACTTCAAGCCGGACACGAACTTCGTGGCCTGGGCGATGCGGATCGCCCGCTACAAGATTTTCAACCTGACCCGTGTCGCCCGCCGCGAAATCTTGCTCGCGCCCGAAGCCTTGGAAGAAGTCGAGCGCGCGGCGGCGGCAGATACCCGGCCAGGGTGGATCGAGGCGCTGCAGAAGTGCATGGAAGGCCTCGAAGGCCGCGCGGGCGACATCCTGGTGCTCCGCTACCGGGAGGGACTCAGCGGCCAGGAGATCGCCCATCGGCTCAAGATAACTGTGACGACCGTCTACATGGCCCTTTCCCGCGCCAGAACGGCGGTGGCGCGGTGCGTTGCCGGTCGGCTCGCCGCTGAAGGGGAACCTTCGCCGTGAAGCACGAATCCTTTGAGGACCTGGTCTCGCTCTACTTCGATGATGCGCTCGACTCGGAGGGCATCGTGGAGCTGAACCGGCTCCTGACTCAGCCTGAGTTCGCCGCCCGGTTCGTTCATCTGAGCAAGGTCCACGGGGGAATGCGGGAGCTGTCGGCCGTTTCGGTGGGTTCGACCTCGGCGGCTCCGCGCCGTCGGTTCTTTCAGCCCTGGATTCCTCCCGCGGTCGCCGCCGCAGCCTTCCTCGTGCTGATCTACGTCATTTCCGGTCCGAAAGCGCGCCTCGAGGAATCGGTGGGCAACGTCAAGTTCGACGGAAAATCGTTCGAGAGCTCCTCCCTGGGATCCGCAACGATCGTCCTTCCGAATGGAACCCGCCTGATGGCGGGCTCCGAAACGTCGCTTCGCCTGGAGGGAGAGCGCATCCAGCTGGATCGCGGCCGGGTCGCCGCCGACATCACGGGTCCATCCTCGGGAAAGAGCCTGGTCATCTCGACGCCGCAGGCCGAGGCGCGGGCTACCGATACGAGGCTCTCCGTCTCCGTCGATCCGGAGGCGACCTTCTGCACGGTAGAAGCCGGACAGGTCCGACTGCTTCAAAAAGTCTCGAATAAGCTGATCGACGTGAACAGCGGCTTCTTCGCCGTCGCGGCCGCCCAGGGCGAGGTGAAGGCCGAAAGGATCGAGAAACCGGCCGTCGTGACGGGCGCTCCCGCCGTGCGGATCGTGGGTCCTCTCTGGCCCAAGCCCTACAAGGTCACGACGTTCCGCAAAGAATCCCTGATTTACGGCGATCGCGGCTGGCGGATCACCGAGATCCCTCCGGAAGTCGACGGCGCTCAGGGAATCGTGACCCTGGAGGAGGATCGGTATTCCACGGAGGAACGCCTTTTGGTCTTTCAGCTGGATCGCGTGGCGGATGTCTGGGTGGGGATCGACGGCCGCGCCGCGAAGGATGCGAAGAAGCTTCCCACGTGGCTGGCCTCCTGGGAGTCGACCGGGTTGACGATTCACTCCAAGACCGCCGGCAATTCCTACTTTCACCTCTACCGTCGGCGATTCCCGGCAGGAACCGTTTCGCTGGGAGGGAATCACAACGGCGGGGATACGGGTGCTCGCGTGAACTACACGGTCCTGATCACGGCACCGAGGCCCTGACGGGAGACGCCATGAAGGGTGGGGCGGGACTTGTCCTGTCGCTTCTTCTCTCGGGATCTCCCCTGTCGCTCCAGGAGACGGCCAGAGAATCCTTCGAGCGGGAGATCCGCCCCTTCTTCAAGACGCATTGCGTCCGCTGCCACAATCCCGAGAAGAAGAAGGGAAAGTTCGTGATGGATTCGTTCGACGGAAACGTCGATCGGTTCCGGAGCGGGTATGCATTGATTCTCGAACGTCTCCGGGCGGCCGATATGCCGCCCGAAGAGGAGCCGCAGCCTGATCCGGCCGCGGTGCACCGGGTTGCGGAATGGATCCGAAAGGCGCTCGCAGGGGCTGGAAAGTCGGTCGTTGCGGAGTCTTCCGCGGCTCCGAGCGAAGGAAACTATCTTCCTCACGCACTTCTCTTTGGAACTCCCTCCAAGGAGACTGTTCCCTCTCCGCCCAGGCTCTGGCGACTTGGGCCTGCCGCCTACCTGGACGGCTTCGTGCGCGAGTTCCGCGGAAAGAATACGAAGGAGATCTCGCAACCGTTCGGCCTCATTACCGATCCCGGCATCCGGGACTACGCAGGACTCTACTTCATCGACGGGGCAGGGACCGAAGTTCTTCTCCGGAATGCCGAGCGGATCGTCGATGCCCAGGAGGCCGTGAAGGAATTCGCCCCGCTTTTCCGCTCGAATTCGGCGCCGACACGCGGAGAGCTCGAGACCGCTATCCAAGCGCAGTTCAAGATGGCCGTGGTTCGGGAACCCGAACCCCGAGAGGTGGAGGCTCTCCTCGCGCTCTATGATCGCAACTTGAAAGTCGCGGATCCCGGGGCGGCAGCGAGATCGATGCTGGTGGCGCCGCTGCTTCTCCCCGAAGCAAGCTACCGCTTCGAGCTCGGGAGAGGCGCCGAGGTTCGTCCCGGCGTGCGCATGCTGTCCCCTCGGGAGATTGCCTTCGCGGTCAGCCTGGCGCTCTCGGATCGCCGCGAGCCTGGAGTGTTCGAGGCCGCGGGCAAGGGAGGCCTCGCCTCGCGGAAGGACGTGGCCGCTCAGGTCCGCCGAATCCTGGACGATCCGAAGTTCCCGAAGAGCCGCCTGCTCGGCTTCTTCCGGGAATACTTCGGGTACGAGCGCGCGACCGACGTCTTCAAGGACAAACCTAAGGACGTCCTCTTTGCGCCACAGCAGATGGTGCGCGATACGGACCAGCTCATCCTCTTCATCCTCGAACGCGACAAAGACGTGCTTCGCGAGCTGCTGACGACGCCGAAATCCTTCGTCAACTGGGCCGGGCCCCGCGAGGACAAGAAAACCAAGCAGGTCGTCCTGAAGCGCGCGGTCGAGGCCCATCCCATCAACGACAAGGGCCGAAAGCACCCTGAGGCGACGTACGGGTTCAAGGACTGGCCCGAGCAGCAGCCCGTCGATCTGCCTGGGGATCGACTGGGAATCCTGATGCAACCGAGCTGGTTGGTGGCCTGGTCGGGAAACTTCGACAACGATCCAGTTCGCCGAGGCCGCTGGGTCCGCGAGCGCCTCCTGGGAGGGCGGGTGCCGGATCTGCCCCTTGGCGTCGCGGCCAAGGTCCCCGACGACCTGCATCGAACCCTTCGCGATCGTCTGAATGTGACCCGGGACGCGGCCTGCTGGAAGTGCCATCGGAAGATGGACATGCTCGGGCTCCCCTTCGAAGCCTTCGACCATTACGGGAAGCCGCGCGAAGAGGAGATGGTCGTCGATCTGGAAGCCACGGCTCGGAACGTCGACAAGAAGGGGAAGGTCCAGGGGCAGCTCTATCACGGCGCGCCACTTCTGACCTCGGGCGAAGTCTCGTCGAGCGGCGATCCGGGGATCGACGGCGCCCTGAAGACCCCCGGGGAGCTCGTGAGGCGCCTCGCCGGCTCCGAGCGGGTGCGACAGGTGTTCATCCGCTACGTCTTCCGATACTACTCGGGCCGGAACGAAACGGCCGGCGATGCCGCGACCCTTCAGGAGGCCGACCGGGCCTATGTCCAGAGCGGCGGAAGCTTCAAGGCGCTCCTCGTTTCGCTGCTCAGTTCGGAGTCGTTCCTATACCGAAGCACCGGAGGCGCGAAATGATCGACCGACGCCGCTTTCTGAAAGGTGTCTCCCTTGGGGCCGGCGCCATGGTCTTGTCTCCGCTTCTGCGCCGGCTCGAAGCGGAAGCTGCGGGGGATCCGGCGGCGTCGCCCAATCGGGTCGTCTTCGTCATCGAATCGAACGGACTATTCCCTCACCACGTGCGGCCGAAGGGGATCGAACGTCCCAAGGGCGGTGTGGAGCGGCTGATCAACGAGCCCTTGGCGGCGCGAGAGCTTCCTGATCCGATCAGTGCTCTCGCGCCGTTCAAGGACCGGTTGACCATCCTGGAAGGCCTCTCGGGACGAATCGCCGAAGGGGGAACCGGCGGACACTCCACGAATTACGGCGGTCTGGGCTGCTATCCCGGGAGCAAAGGGCCGATGGCGCCGACGGTGGACGCGGCTATGGCCGCCGCGCTCCCCGGCATCATCCCTCACATCGGCCTCGGGATTCATAGCCGGCCGGAGGTCAGCGTCCACTACAGCGTCTCCGCCGTGGGGCCGGGAAAACCGCTTCCCATCCAGTGCAAGCCCGAGCTCGCCGCCCAAGCGCTCTTCGGAAGTGTAACCGGCGGGGATGCACGGGAGGCCTTCGATCTCCGAACAAACCTGCTCGATTTCATGGCCCAGGACGTGGCCAAGATTCGGAAGGAACTGGCGAGTCCCGAGCGGATGAAACTGGACTCCTATCTCGAAGCCTTCGAGGCTCTGCGGGATCGGCAATCGAAGATCCTCGCCATCAAAGACCGGCTTAAGGAGCAGGCCTTGCCGCCCGATCGGTTTAAGAGTCCGGTCGAGACCGACCGGCTCGAAGCGCAGTTCGACGTGGCCGCTGCAGCGCTGATCTCCGGTCTCACGAATGCGGTGACGATCGCTTCCGGGGGAGGAGGGCAGCATTACATCACCTTCACCGGTCTGGGCATTCCCATCGACGGACATTCAATCGGCCACGGAAAGGGCATCGACGGAAAGACCGCGGAAGAATGCCGGGTCGTCATCCGTCAGTTCCACGCCAAACTGATCGCGCGTCTCGCATCGAAGCTTCAGGCCGTCCGTGAAGGCGACGGCACCGCTCTCGATCGGACGCTCATCGTCTACCTGAGCGACTCGGGCGAAAGCCACCATCCCCGTCTCCAGGAGTGGCCAGTGATCCTCCTCGGCACTCTGGGAGGAAGAATCCGGAGCAACGGCCGGTATCTGCACTATCCGACGTACCAGGCCCGGGGCCATCGCACGATCTCGAATCTCTATTTGTCGCTGCTCCAGGCCGCCGGCGATGTCCGCGAATCGTTCGGGCTCCGGGATCCGGGGCTCAAGGACGTGGAGGAGCCCGGCGCTCTGCCGGAGCTTTTCTAAATGAAACCCGCCGCAGTCGCCGTGCTGGCCGTTGTCCTGTGCGCCTCCGTCCCTCAGGAAAAGAGGGGCCGCTACGAAGGCTATACCGACAGGGCCGCACAGGGCCCCAAGATGAAGCTCGTCGCGGCGACGTACTTCGGCGGCGAGGGGCTCGAAGAATTCATCGCCGCGCGCATCTTGCCCGACGGAACGATCCTCGCGTTCGGGAACGCCTGGGGCCCCGAGTTTCCCGGTGCGCCGCTCGTGCTCGGCAAGGGCGAGCATCGCAAGCTGATAGCGACAGCCACGGATTCCAAGGGCAAGACCACGTTGCCTCCGGAGAATCCGGACATTGCCGGGATGGTCGTTTTCTACTCCCCGGACCTGTCCGCGGTGATGAAGGTGGTCCGCTTCGATTGGGGCGTCGCCAGTGTGAGCAGCGTCGCGGTGACGTTCGATGGAAAGGGAATCGTGATCGCCGGTCGGGCCACCTCCGCATTCCGGGGTGTGACGAAGAACCTTCACACGCTTGCCGAGCCCGCTGCGCCCGAAGCTCCGGCTGGGAAGAAGGCGCCCGCCAAGAGCACGGGAGCCTACGAGTACCAGGGAGTTACGTTTCCCGGAGACGTCTTCGTCGCGAGGATGACTCTTGAGGGAACGGTCGAATGGGCCTGGGTCTTCGAAGGACATCGGAAGCCGCCGGCGGAACTTTGGGTCGACCGTGCGGGAAATGTCTATGGAGACGTTGGAGGCATGACGCGGATCGCGGCGGACGGGTCGACTGCAAAGGTCATCGTGACCTCAAGCGGGACCGGGCAGGCCAAGTACCTGGCGGTCGACCCCGCGGACGGTGCCTGCTTCTATGGGGGCGATCGGAATACGAACACGGGGAAGGAGCCCTGGCGGCAGCCTTACCTGTACAAGTACGACGCAAACGGCGAGAAACTCTGGAAGCTCTGGGAGTGGCCCTCGAAAAGCCTTCGCGACGGCGTGACGCCCGGGGTTCAGGGACAGGTTGCCGATTCCTCGGCGCGGGCCATGGACATCGGGTCGGATGGCCAGCTTCTGGTGGGCGGATGGTCGGACGGTGGAAATTCGGTGTTGACCTCGCAGCCCACGGATGCAACGAAGAAGATTCCACAGGCTCCGTTCCGCATGGACGGGTCGGGGATGAAAGGGGCCAATTCCCTGGCTCATATCCTGCGGATCGACGGCAAGACTCAGGAGGCGAACCTCTACTCCCTGTGGGTCTCGTACTTTCCGGGCAATTTCGAGGACCCCAAGAAGAGCGGCTCTCCCAACGGCGCGCGTATCCGCCAGATCAAGGCCCTTCCTCAGGGGGCCGTGGCAATTGCGGGCTCGGCGGCATCCGTTCTCGTCCAGACGCCGGGCGCGTTCTACTCCTATCCCGGAGATGGTCGGGGCTACGGCGGAGATTGCGTGGTCGTCTACGATGCCGAGTTCAAGAACCTCCTTTTCTCGAGCTACCTGCCGGGCTGCGAGAATGTCACCCTCTGGCCGACGGCAAAAGGGATTATCGTCGTCAGTCGCTCGCGGGGAACGGACGGGGCAAAAGATCCGACGAAGTCGCCGATCAAGAACGCGGTTCAGCCGGAGAAGAAGGGTGATTTGGACGCTCACATCCTCCTGCTGGAGCTGCCGTGACGGCGCTTGTGCAAGTCGTCCTCTTGCTGCTCGCGGCCCAGGATCTGAGCGAGGAAGTGCGGAAGACCGGCGTCACGGCCGGCCTCGCCGTACACCTCGGGACGACGAACGGCGACCTGGAGATCGAGCTTGCGTCGAGCGGAAAGATGCTCGTGCATGGTCTTGCCCTTCGTGACGAGAGCGTCCGGCGTGCCCGACAGGCGATCCAGGCGAAATCCCGCTATGGACTAGCGACCGTCGAAAAGGCGCGTTCGCTCGATGCGCTTCCGTTCGCCGACAACCTGGTGAATCTTCTGGTGGCGGACGCCTCGCTGCCGGGATTCTCCATGAAGGAAGCCCTCCGCGTCCTGGTCCCCAAAGGGGTGGCTGTCATCAGAAGCGAGGGGGCCTGGAAGAAAACCGTGAAGTCCCGTCCCAAGGAGATGGACGACTGGACCCATTTCGACTACGGGCCGGAGGGCAACGGCGTCTCTCACGATGGGCTCGTCGGTCCGTGCACCCAGGTCCAGTGGTCCTTCGGCGCGCAGCCGATCAAGATGGGAGGCAATCCCGCCGGCTATCGTGTCTATACCGGCTTCCGTGTATCCGATGGCCGTGCGTTCTTCGAATGGACCGGCGCGAAGGAGAAGGGCGACCGGGGTGCGGCCTCCTATGCGGGAAAGGACGCATTTAACGGTCTTCCTCTCTGGAACCTGCCGGATGCGACCTCGTCGGCCCGCAAGGAATGGCAGTTCGTCGCGCAGCAGGATCGGGTGTTCGCCTTCCTCTCGAAGGGCGGACCACTCGTTGCTCTCGAAGCCGCCACGGGAAAGGTGATCCAGACTTACGATCAGGGTGGTCGCCTGACGGATGAGGCGGCACTCACCACGATCCGGGTAACTCCGAGCACGATCATCGAATCCGCCGGCGACTCGATCTACGCGATGGATGTGTCGTCCGGGGCGCTGAAGTGGAAGAGCCGGCAGGACAATCTCCTCGTTCTTTTCCCCAGCGTTTCGGCGAAAGAAGGAAAGGTCTTTGCGGTCGTCGCAGACGACCAGAAGAAAGGCGCCTACAGCCGTTGGCCGTATATCAAGGCCCAGTCGATCCTGTGCTTGGATCTCTCGACAGGCAAGGAAGTCTGGCGAAACACCGAAGTGGCCGGCGGCGACATCGGTCAACTCGTTTATTCGGACGGGAGCCTGGCCGTCTTCGGGTCAGGCGCGATCGGTGGAGGCAAAGAGCCTTATCTTGGCCGCATCGAGACCGCGAGCGGGAAGCTGGCGTGGCACGCCACGTTCAAGACGCAATACAACCGGTTCGGATATAACCTGCTCGTCCGGGACGGCACGATGTACTACGCCGACGCCTGGCGGATCTATGCCCTGGACATGGCGACGGGCGCCGAGACCCGCCCCTTCGATGACGGCGGCTACAACATGCGGTGCAACCGCTTCTCGGCCACCGACAAGTACTTCATCTACGGGTACGTGGCGTACGTCGATCGTTCGTGGAACGGGGAGTACCAGAGCATCACTCGAGGAGGATGCGCGCAGGGATCGGTGCCCGCCAATGGCCTGATGTACTTCACTCCCCAGGCCTGCCATTGCTTCACCATGCTCCGCGGACACCTTGCCCTGTCGCCGGAGCCGCTCCGCGAGGCGGTGACCGACGCCAAGAGGCTGGAGATGGGAAGCGGTGAGCGTGAGGCGATTCCTTCCAAGGCGCAGACTTCCAGCGGTCCCATCGCGGAAGACTGGGCCAAGTCGGAGCGAGGAGCGCGGCTCGAGACCGAGCCCGTCAAAGGCGACGAAAAGACGATTGTTGCGATCCCCCATGAACACCGACTGGAGGCGCGGGATTCGAACGGCAAACCGGTCTGGTCATTCACCGCCGGAGGGCGGATCACCGGCGCGCCGGTTCTCGAGAACGGTCGCTGCTTCTTCGGGTCGCACGACGGATGGGTTTATTCGGTGAACGTCTCCGATGGGTCGCTCGCCTGGAGATTCCTGGCGGCGCCCTATGAGAGAAAGATCGTCGTCGACAATCAACTGGAGTCCTCCTGGCCCGTCTATGGCGTCGTTCTGCACGAGGGACTGATCTGCTTTTCGGCGGGGCTTCATCCCGAAGCGGGAGGTGGTATCTACGTGTACGGGGTGGAGCCCAAGAGCGGCGAGCTTCGATGGAAGAAGATCCTTCGCAAGCCTTCCGTGAAGATCGCGGTGGGCGCCAAAGTATCCGTGGCGCCCAATCGCATCCTGAACGACGTTCTCAAGAGCGACGGGCAGACTCTCAGTCTGCCGGGGATCAGCTTCGACTCGAAGACCAGCGAAGACGACCTGCGGATCCAGATCGAAGCTCCGCTGCCGAAGAAGAAGTAACTCAGCGCTTGTTGCAGGAGGTTCCTATGCGACGCATGGTACTCGTCGTCGTGCTCGGAGCAGTCTGTCTCCCTGCCGTCGCACAGGACTCGGGGGGCGCCTGGCCCGCGCCGGTCAAAGAGTGGGTCGCTCCGCAGCCCGGGGAGCACCCGCGACTGTTCTTTCGGAAGACGGACCTGCCAAAACTGAAGGAGCGGGCGAAGAGTCCGGAGGGCCAGGCCATCCTCAAACGGCTTCGTTTTCTCCTCGATGGCGCCAATGGGGAGGGAATGCCGTCGGAATTCAATCCCAACAAGGGCAAGCAGCCCGACGGGTCGGGCAAGTTCAACGAAACCGCACCCGAGGGGAAGACGTATACGATGTTCCACGGCGCCGGCTTCGGACTCCTCTGGCAGTTGACCGGAGACAAGAAGTACGCAGATCTCGGACGGAAGTGCGTGGAGCTGTCGCTTGACGGGACGCGCGACCGGGACAATCGCTATGCTTTTCGGTTTCCCGGTGGTGCGCTTCGCTGTGGTCCGTCGCTGGGCGCCGTGGCGATGGCCTACGATCTCTGCTACGACGGATGGGACGCCGACTTTCGCAAGCAGGTCGCCGAAGCGTTCATGAGCTACGACGAGGGGCCGAACGAGAGCCTCGAGTCCTGCGCCCTGGGGAAGCGGCAGCATCCGGGCTCGAACCACTGGGGCGCCGAAATCGGCGGCCCGGCAATGGTCCTTCTGGCGGTGAAGGGCGATCCGGGCGCGGATGAGAAGAGGGTCGCCACCTTGCTCGCCGGCAGCGAGAAGTGTTTCCTGCGTCAACTCACGGAAGGGTGGGGTGACCACGGGTTCTTCGCGGAAGGGGACGGACCGGGGTGCATTTCTTCGGACACTTCGTTCATCCCCGCTCTTCAGGCTTGGCGAGTCGCCGGGGGCAAAGACTTCTTCACTCCGCGACCGAATGCCGCGTGGATGACCTTGAAGTGGGTCATGATGACCATCCCGGGTCCCAAAGCGCCGTTCCCGCTGCGGGGGACCTACGGCCACAATGTCTGGAGCCGGGTCGGCATGAGCGGGAGCGGAACGTTCGCCCAAGGATTCGGGGCAATCCCGGAAGAATCAAAGGCCGCGCTTCTTTGGACCTACAATCACACGTTCAAGGCCGCCGACGACAAGGAAGGGAAGCCTTGCGATACGGTCAGCCCCTATCCCCACCGCGCCGTACTGGCCTTCATCAACTGGCCGCTCGGGGTCTCCGAGAAAGATCCTGGGGGCCTTCTTCCCAAGGCCGTCGAGGACAAACACTCCGCCTTCTACATGTTCCGGAACCGGTGGCAGGACGAGAGCGACATCATCATCACGGCCCTCTACAAAGGCTCCCGGGGAAACTATTCCGTTCCCGGCGGAGACATCATGGTCTGGGGACTGGGTCACAAGGGATCCTTTCCCGTCAAGGTGACCGGCGACGTGAAATCGTTCACCGCCCTCAAGCAGGGCGGAGTGGTCAGCACGGCCGCGGGCGCGCTCGGAGTGGATTTCTCCGGCGCGAGCGGCGCGGAGGCGCTGATCGTCTTAGCCGGAGCGGTTCAGGGAGGGAAGGGGGGAGGAAGCGCGCAAACGATTCAGGCGGGCTCCAACACCTTCACGGTAATGACCCTTCAGAAAGGGACGGCGCCGCAGCCGCGCGCCGAGGGTGACAAGCTCGTCGTCGGTGGTCAAACCGTGAGCTACGAGGGAGAAAAGCTCCTGTTCGAAAAGTAGTCGGATTCCTCGCCCGATTCACCGTCCGACCGGTCATGGATTCCTGAGGGTATCCCCATCCTTTGGGAGGTGAACCATGCTCGGCACCAAGCCCGTTGTTGCGATCCTTCTCCTAGTTTCAGTCTCTGCCGCCGACCAAGCAGTCGATAGCACCGCTGCCTTGGTCGCTGCGGTCCGCGACGGATCTGAAGGGGCCACGATCCAGATCGCCGCCGGCACCTATGAGCTCGACGCACCGCTGGAGCCGAAGGCGGGGATGACTCTGAAAGGCGCGGGCATGAACAAGACCATCATCACCCACACCGCGGCATGGAAACCGTCGACCAAGACCCTACCCGATCCCGAAATGAAGACCGCGGGCATGGACACGACGGCGTATCTCATCCGGCTCAAGGACAAGGCCGCGAACGTCACGGTCTCGGATCTCACCCTCCGGGGACCACAGCTCCATGGGGCCATCTACGGTTGGGAGAACCGCAACGCGACGTTCGAGCGCCTGCGCATCCAGGACACCCTCTGGACGGGCATCCGCACCTTCCTGTTGAGCGGCGCGAAGATCCGCGAGTGCGAGTTCATCGACGCCGGCGGGCGGTGGGACAAGGGCGAACCGGGACTGAAAGGGGGGATCACCGGTGGCGCGATCTTCTCGATCTGGATGGCCGACACGGAGATCGCGAACAACCGTTTCGTACGCACACAGCAAGGCAAGGCCGATGAGTTTTATGGAGTGAAAGGGCGGCAGGGGAAGCGCTGCCGGATCCACCACAATACGATCGAAGTCGGATTCTCGATCGAGTTCCCCTTCGAGAACGACGAGGACGTGGAGATCGACCACAATGTACTTCATGGGCCTATCTCGATTCCCAAGCATGCCGGCGGCCCTGTGCCGAAGAGCGGCCGGACCTTCCGCATCCATCACAACTGGATGAAGGACAGCTATTCGATCGAGTTCGTCCGGAACGGGGTCGAGATCGACCATAACCTCTTCGACTTCGATCCCCAGAAGGACGGGGGAAACCTGATTTCCGCTTTCGGCAACGCGCCCGCGCCCGGTCCTGCGACTTTCCACAACAACCTGGTCAGCAATCCGGGCCGCGGCGTGATCTGGATGAATGAAGTCTTCAATAATCTGGAGGTCCGCAACAACCACATCATCACTCACACGACCGTGACGCCGCGCAAGGAAGGGTTGTTCGGATTCAATCCCAAGTGTGACTTCAAGACTATTACCATCCGGGACAACGTCATCGAGTGTCTGGACCAGTCGCGCCCGCTGTTGCGGTGCAAGGAGAGCTACGGCTCGGCCGTGAGCAACAACCAGCTGACCAACGTCTCGGATACGGATCGGTACGGGAACGAAAAGACCGGACAGCCGGTCGGGCTCGAACAACCGCTCCAGTTCGAGTGCGGGGTGCGAGGCGAAGTCACCATCGACGGCTGGAAAGCGAAACCAACGAGTAAATGACCACCCGGGGAACTCGCGGCGCGGAGATGGGAAGAGTGTTGGGTTTCGCTTTCTTCTGAATAGGCTCACAGAGCCTGTTCTCATGTGTCGATCGATTTGCCGTACAGGGATTCTTTCGGCCGCCATCGCCCTGTCTCTGGGCTGCGGCACCGGCGGCCGGCTGTCCGTTCATGCCCACGAGGGATGGATCTCGTCCATCGCGTTCAGCCCCGACGGCCGGTTCATTGTGACAGGAGGCGAGGACTGCAAACTAAAGCTGTGGGACGGGAAGACGGGAGCCGAGATTTGGAGACGGCGTCCGAGCGGGCATGGCATCACCGCGGTTGCCTGCAGCTCGGACGGCCGATTCATCGCATCGGGCAATTGGGACGGCATGCTTCGGCTCTGGGACTACGCCGGCAAGCAAGTCTGGGGATGCCGGGCCCATACGGAGAAAATCACTTCCGTTTCGTTCAGCCCCGACGGACAGGTGGTGGCATCTGGAAGCGAAGATGACTTTCTGAAGGTCTGGAAGACGGAGAGCGGCGCAGAACTCTTTAGCCTGGATCAGGGAAACGACTACGACGTCAATGCGGTCGCATTCAGTCCCAATGGGTCTCGCCTGGTCTCCGGTGACGGGGAGAACACCGTGAGACTATGGGACCTCGACACGGGCGAGGAGGAGATGACGCTGTCGGGTCACGACGGAGCGGTGACGGCGGTCGCCTTCAGCCCCGACGGCAGGCGGGTGATCTCCGGGAGCTGGGACAAGAGCGTAAAGGTCTGGGATGTCCGGAAGGGCCAAGAACTCCTGACTCTTCACGGCCATAAGAAGGAAATTACATCTCTCGCCGTCACCGCCGACGGCCGTCGGATTGCCTCGGCGAGCGAGGACGGCACCGTAAAGGTTTGGGATGCCGAGAGCGGTTCACCTTTGATGACGGCGCAGGCGCACCCCCATGCCGTCACCTCGATCGCGTTCAGCCCGGACGGAAGCCGCATCCTCTCGGCAAGCAAGGATCACTTTAACCTTCTCCTTTTGTCGTTAGAAAGCGCCTCTGTTCCGAATGACTAGGGCATGAACCGGGGCGTCTGGCTGTCCTTGCTGTGCGCCTGGACTTCGGGCGCGGCGACTCAGGAAGAATTGAAGCCGATCTCCGGTGTCTATCGGGCCGAAGAGGTGAAGTCCAGTCCCGTTCTGACCTCCTCGGGGATGGCCTGGTGGAAGGGACGGCTCATCCTCGCGGATCGGGTCTCCAAGCAGCTGCTCGCCTACGCCCCTCCGGATCGGTTCGAAATGCTGGCGATGATGACGCACCCGGTCGGGCTGGCGGTCGATCCCGAAGGCCGGCTCGTCGCGACGGAAAAGGAAAGAGACGTCCTGTACCGAGTGTTGCGATTCGGGAAGGACGGCGGTGAGGAGACCTTGGTTGAAGGCCCGGCGACCGCCGGGTCGCCCCATTTCGTCACGGTGCATCCCAACGGCACGATGTACTGGTCCGGTTTTCCGGACGGAGGCACCCGGTATCTCCTCCCTGGATCCAAAGAAGTTCAGATTGCCCGGCCCCGCATCGTGCACACCTACGGCATCGGACTGAGTCCGAAACAGGACTGGCTGTACGTCAATTCGAAGATCCCGAACCCTGACCGGCGCGGCACGTGGCGCTTTCCGGTGGATCGGGACGGGCGGCTGGGGGAAGGGGAATTCTTCATCCAGATCGAGCGCTTCACGACGACCCACCTCAAGGAGCTGCCGGCGGCTGACGATGGATCAGATTCCTTGAAGGGCTGGGTCGGACGGCTTCAGGGTCTTGCGGTCGACAAGTTGGGGTACATCTACGTCGGAGGGGCCGAGAGCCATACCTCGGGGTCCGCGGTGGCGGTCTTCTCCCCGGACGGAAAAACGCTGGCGGCCATGATCGTGGGGGTGCCGCGCAATATCTCGGGGCTCGCGTTCGGTGGAAGCGACGGCCGGACGCTGTTCGTCACCGGCGCCGGCGAATACAAGCTGTTCCAGGCGAAGCTGCCCGTCCCGGGAGAGGTGTTCCGTGATTAGGCGAGTCTGGCTCGCGTTCTTCCTCCTGGGCACGAACCCGGGATTCTCCCAGGACCGTCCCTCAGGGGAGCCCGAGGTCTTCGGGTCCAGGATTGCCCCCTTCCTGAAGAAGCACTGCCTGTCGTGTCACGGCGCGGACAAGCAGAAGGCGCAGTTCCGTCTCGATCGGATCGAAGGCTTCCGCGCCGGAGAAAGCCATCTCTGGACCCGAGTCCACGAGCAGATCGCGGAAGGCCGCATGCCGCCGGAGGAACGGCCGAAGCCTGCCCAGGCGGAAACGCAGCAGATCCTGTCGTGGATCGAGAAGGAGCAGAAGGTGGTTCGGCCGGGCGGCATCCGACGGCTGAACCGCCGGGAACTTTCGGCGGCACTGCAGGACCTGACGGGCCTGGGAGTGGACTTCGCCGCGGCCCTTCCGGGCGACGGCACGATCGACGGTTTCGACACCGGCGCCGATGCCCTTCAGGACGCGGCGGACTCCGTGAGCCAATGCATGCAAATCACCCGACGCGCTGTGGAAGCCATTCGTTTCCTGGACCCGGCACCTCGCAAGGCGCTCTCCTTCGATTTTCGTCAGACCAAGGACTTCCGGAAGACCTTCGACGCATGGAAGACCGAAGGGGTGACGGCGAAGGGCGGAGGCAACGGCATCCCCGGAAAGGGGCTGCTCCTTCAGCCCCAATGGCTGGGCGATCGAGTCGAGAGCACGCTGCATGTCCCCCCGCCTCCGGACCGCAGAGGGGTCCTGCGGCTGAAAGTGGTCATCTCCGTGCTAAAGAAACTGGACGGTGTCCCGTATCCGAATCTCTGGGTGGAGATCGGTGGGAAGTCGATCGACCATCGCGAAATTACCCCCACGGCAGATGGTCCTCAAGAACTTGTCTACGACGTTCAGGTCGACGACCTCGCGGTCGAGCAGCAGCGCGGGGTCGGCATCACGCTCAGCTGCAAAGTGGAGATGCCCTACGCGATCGAAGGATTCGACAACGAGGACAAGAGCAGGGCGGACCAGCCCCCGGTCCCGGGAGGCACCGGCCTCTTCCGTCCGGCGTTCGACCGGAAGAAGCTGACGCTGGAGCAGCAGCCGATCCCGTTCATCGTCCTGCACTCGATGGAGATCGATTCGGATCACGTCGCCTCGTGGCCACCGGAGCACTGGGAGCCCAAGATCGGTTCGATCGGCGATGATCCGGAAAGCGCCCGTCGCCTGCTGGAACTCTGGATGATCCGGGCCTACCGGCGTCCGGCGATCGCGTCGCAGATGGAACCGATGCTCGCCCTCTATCGGGAAGAGCGCAAGAAAGGGGCGACCTTCGATGGCGCGCTCCGCGCCGCGTTTCAAGCCGTCCTGCTCAGCGCTCCGTTCCGCTACCTGGCATCGCCAACGGAATCCGACTATGCGATTGCTTCGCGTCTCAGCTTCATGCTCATCGGTGCGCCCCCGGACACGGAGTTGAGGCGCCTGGCGGGGGAAGGGAAGCTGCGCGATCCGGCCGTGCTGGACGCCCAAACGGAGCGTCTTCTCGCGGATCCCCGGAGCGACGCCTTCTTCAGGCCCTTCGTCTCGCAGTGGTTGGAGCTTGGACAGCCGATTACCATCGCGATGGATCACATCCAGAAGCAGGACTTCCGCTTCGGCCGCCACCTGAAGGCCTCGATGACCGAGGAAACCGTTGCCTACGTTCGGGAGCTCTTCGCCACGAATCGGCCGGCTCGGGAACTCCTGTCCAGCGACTGGACGATGATGAACGACATCCTGGCGCGGCACTACGGGTATGAGGGCATTCAGGGCGGCGCGCTTCGGAAAATCACGCTGCGCCCCGCCGATCCCCGCGGCGGCGGGCTTCTGGGCCATGCCGGGATTCAATCGATGCTCTGTTGGATGGGAGACAACTGGGTGATCTATCGCGGGGCGTGGACCCTGCGCCACATCCTGGACGCCCCTCCGCCTCCGCCGCCGCTCGAGGTGCCGGAGCTGAACCCCTCCGATGCGGAGAATCACGGGAGGACGTTCAAGGAACTGCTGCGCCGGCATCAGCAGGATCCGAAGTGCGCCACCTGCCACGCAAGCATCGACCCCCTCGGCTTCGCCTTCCAGAACTTCGATCTGAGCGGCCGCTGGCGCGACGTGGAGCACGAGAAGTACGAGAAGAAGGAACTCGACGGCAAGATCGAGTGGCACGGGACAGGGAAGACACGGCCTGTGGATACGGTCGGAAGGCTCCCACGAGGCGAGGAATTCAAGACGTATGCCGAGTGGAGGGAAATCGTCGTGAGGAACTACCAGACGGATCTGGTGCGGGGATTGCTCAAGAACCTGCTGATCTATTCCACCGGCCGCCGGCCTGACGTCGCAGATCTCGCGGAGGCTCGCGCGATCCTGAAGAATCAGACCTCCCGCGAATTCCCGCTGCGGGATGTCCTGAAAGCCCTGCTCCGCTCCCGCGCCTTTCTCGGCAATTAGCGGTTAGGAATGACCGAATCCTGAATCTGTAGGGCAGGAGAAGACACCATGGATGCCGCCTTTAGCCGACGCGCCCTTCTTCGCGGTCTGGGGGCCACGATTGCCCTGCCTTGGCTCGAAAGCCTGGGCGGCCGAACGGTGAGCGCGGCGACCCGAAAGAGCGCCCCGAGGCGGCTGGCGTGCTTCTATATTCCCGGCGGCATCAACCAGTACAACTGGTACCCCGAGGACACGGGCGCCGGCTACACTCTTGCTCCGTCACACAAGCCGCTTGAGGGGCTGCGGGACGAATTCACGGTCCTGACGGGCCTCTCGCATATCCAGGGTCGCATCAGCGGACACGTCCATCCCTACAATTGGCTGACGGGGCACAACATCAACCAGACGCCGGGCGCCATCACGAACACCATTTCCATGGACCAGGTGGCGGCACAGCACATCGGTCCCACCTATCTGCCGTCCCTCTCCCTCTCGTGGGGGGACGGCGTGGGAACCAAAACGCTGTCGCGGAATTCCCTGGGGGTCGACATTCCTGCCGTCGCGGACTACCGGACGGTCTTCGATCGGCTGTTCCCGCCCGCCGATCCGTCTCAGCTCAAGGATGCACAGGCGCGGCTCGCGCTCGATCGCAGCATCCTGGACACCGCGACGGGCAGCGTCAGGGATCTGCGCGGCAGACTGGGACAGGGCGATCGGGAACGGTTGGACCAGTATCTCGAATCGATCCGCAGCGTCGAGAAGCGGATGGACGAGCGGAAGGACATCCTGGAGCGCGGTCGTCCTCAATTTGACGAAGCGGGCGTGCTTCTGACGCCCCAGGGCAAGAACAGCATGCGGGAGCACATCGAGCTGCTGGTGGATCTGATCGCGATCGCCTTCCAGACCGACATGACCCGCGTCGTCACCCATTGCCTGGGTGGTGAAGGTGGCCCGAACTACACGGAATACCAGGACTGGGCCAAGAAGGCGGGTGCGCCGGTCCGAGGGGCTCACGACGTCCACCACAAGGGCTCGGGGGCGCGGGGCGCGGACACCCCGGACGTCCATGTGCTCGGGTATCGCGATGAGATGCTGAGCGGCTGCATCGCACGTCTCATGGAGCGCCTCAAAGCCATGCCCGCGAGCGACGGCACCGTGCTCGACCACACGGTCATCCTCTTCGGAGGCGCGCAGATCAGCAGCCACTCGGGGAAGTCCTTTCCGCTTATTCTCGCGGGGGGGCGCAAGCTGGGGTTCAAGCATGGACGCCATTTAAAGTGGCCGACGGATACGAAGCCGGTGTCCGACCTTTACCTCACGATCCTGCAGCGGTTGGGCTGCCCGGTCACGGCATTCAAGGAGAGCTCGGGCCCGATCTCGGATCTGCTGTCTTAAGAGTTCTCGGCCGCTGCCGGAGCTTTTGGCATGAAACAGTTGCTGCTGCTGGCACTCCTGCTCGCGGCCCGCCCCTCGTCCGGCGACAAAGACTTTCCGACCGGCTGGATGCCGATTGCTCGCCTCGAGGATGCTGCAACCTGGGGCGAGTTCCGGAAGATCGAGGACAAGATTCATCTCTATCTGCCGCCGGGCGCCGAGTCCGTCCGCGGGGTGTTCGTCTGCTACGTCTTTCACAGTGCCGATCCGCGTGAACTGGCGAGGCTCTGGAACTTTGCGCTCGTAACCGTGCCCTGGCCTTTCGAGTACGACTTGGGTTACTACGACAAGCGAAATGGTCGGGGCAAACTCGGCCATCCCATGGGAAACATGTCGTTCCTTCTCAGATACCTGGAGGAGGCTGCGAAGGAGACGAAGCATTCCGAGCTTGCCGCTGTCCCCATCGTGGGCTGGCTGGGCCAGAACGGCGCCAGGCTCTGCAACGATCTCTTTACGCGAGCGCCGGAGCGGGTTCTTGCCTGGGGCGATGCCTGGTACCACGCCTGGCCTAAATACCCGGACCTGATCTCCAAGGTCCCGGTCGCATCCGCCTGGGAATTCAACAACGAGAAGGCGCGACAGGACACTCGCAGCCAGCGTCTGGAATCGATCAAGGGCAAGCCGACCCCGGCGACGGATCTTCGGGGCTATGCCAGCACGTATGGGTTTCCCCACGGGATCTACTCCAAGTTCAACTACTTCATGGCATATCTGGATCGGTGTATCCAGTTGCGGATGCCGGATCAGATGCCCGCGCCTGGTCAACCGGTCGTCCTCAAGCCCGTGGTCAGGGAGAAGGGCTGGGCGGGGGACTTCAATGAAGTCGGGGAGTGGAACCCGATCGCTCGAAATCCAGACGCCGTCGGGATGGTCGAGCCCACCTGGCTTCCCGATGAGTACGCCGCCTGGATGTGGCGGTCCTACCATTCCGCCAAGCCTGATCTCAAGCTGACCTCGCCGGCGGTCGAGTATCGGAAGGGGGGCGGCAAAGAATGCGGCCTCGGATACGGAGGTCAGGCGGCTGCCGGGTCCCCGCTTCGGTTCGCTGCCGAGGGGGGCAGTTACTCCAAGATGGAGTTCCATGACGGCGATCGAATCGTCGGAACTGCTGAGCAGGCCCCATGGCAGATCGACTGCGTGAAGCTAGAACGAGGTCTTCATGCTCTCTTTGTGGTCGGAATTGCCGCCGATGGACAGCGGCGGGCGAGTCGCCCGGCATTCCTGATCGTCGAATAAGCCTTTTCCTCGGAGTCCTTTGTCCTCCTCCGTGGACCCCGCACTCCCTCCAGCCTGAATCGGGCAGGGTACACCTTCGAAGCCCCACTTGACGCCGCGCGATTGGCGGTCGACAATCATTCGGGCCGGGGAGTTCATCCATGAGCAAACCCGAGACGGAGATCGGCGGCGACGTTCGACACTTCCCTTCGACCGTTTGGTCTTCGCTCGGGGACACTCGGACCGTCGATCCCGCCCGTCGCCGGGCGCGTCTCGAGCGACTGACGCAGGAATATTGGAAGCCGGTCTACTGCGTCATCCGCTCAGGGTGGGCCAGATCGAATGAGGATGCGAAAGATCTGACCCAGGAGTTCTTCGTTCGGGCCGTTCTGGAAGGGTCGCTTCTCGACGGATTCGATCCGGATCAGGGCAGCTTTCGGACCTACCTGAAAGGCGCTCTGTCTCATTTCATGCTGAATGCCGGCAGGAATGCCGCCGCCCAGAAACGGGGAGGCGAAGCCCGGGTCCTCAGCCTGGATGCGGAAGAGGCGGAACTCCGCGCTCTTCTCCCCGATGCAAAGAATCTCTCTCCGGATCGCGTCTTCGACGCGGCTTGGCGAAATGCGGTGCTCGGGAAGGCGCTTCGTCGCCTTGAAGCGAGGCTGGCGGCTCAGGGCGAACGGAGAAGTTTTCAGGTCTTCCAGCGGTATGAGCTCGAGGCGGGACCGGAAGCTCCCTCGTACAAGGTCGTGGCGGATGAGCTCGGGCTTACCCCGGATGTGGTCAAGCACGGGCTCATCAAGGCCAGGGAAGAATTCCGAACCGCGGTCGCCGAGACGCTCTGCGGGTATGCCGGGAACTCCGATATCCTGGCGCGGGAACTGAGAGATCTCTTCGGATCCTGACCGATGACGGATCGATCCTCCGATCCTTTCTCGCGCCTTGATCGGGTGTTCCGCAACGAACACGACAGCGCGCTTGCGCGGTTGGCCGTTCGTCGGGGGATCATCTCGCCGGCTCAGTTCGAGGAGGCCAGCCGAGCCGGCGGGTCGCTGCTCGATTTCATGACCTCGCGGGGGTGGATCGAGTCGCGGGCAATCGAACCACTGCGGGCGGAACTGGGCAAGGAGGAGTTTGCCAGGGCATCGCTTCTTCCCGGGGAGGAGATTCCTCCCGAGGCGCAAACGGCTACATCGGATCCCGAGCGGCAAGTCGGAGACTTCATCCTTGTGTCCTCGCTGGGACAGGGGGGCGCGGGAGAGGTCTGGAAGGCCTGGGACCGGGCGCTTCGTCGCTGGGTGGCGCTCAAGCATCCTTCAGCTCCGCTGCCCTCCCGAGTTCTTCTGGAGCGATTTCAGCGCGAAGCGTCGGTCGTCGCGAAGCTCGTCCACCCGAACATCGTCCCGATCCACAGGATCGGCGAACACCGCGGCCGGCCCTACATTGTCTTTCAGCTCGTCGATGGCCAAACCCTCGACCAGATTCGGCCCCCGCTGCGCGAGGCTGTGGAATCCATCCGCGTGGCTGCGCTTGCAGTCGACTTTGCGCACCATCAAGGCGTCGTCCACCGGGACCTCAAGCCCGGGAACCTCATGCGGGACACCCAGGGCCATCTCTGGATCCTCGATTTCGGCCTGGCATGGCTGGCTGAGGGGGGAGATCGGCTGACGATGACCGGCGCCGTGATCGGGACTCCGTCTTATATGTCCCCCGAGCAGGCTCGTGGCGAGAATGCGGCCCATGATCCTGCGACCGACATCTACTCCCTGGGTGCGACGCTCTATGACCTGGTGACGGGACGGCCGCCGTTCGAAGGGACGACGGTGGTCGACATCGTGAACCGGGTCTCCCGGGATGATCCGCCGCGACCTCGGGCGGTGAGTCGCGAGCTGCCGGTGGAGCTCGAGACGATCCTTCAGAAAGCGATGTCGCGCGATCCTTCCCGCCGATATGGACGCGCTTCGGATTTTGGGGAAGACCTTCGCCGGTTCCTTGCGTCGGAGCCCATTCTCGCCCGGCCCATCAGTCTGTCGTATCGGTTCGTTCGAACGGTGCGGCGAAGCCCTGCCGTCTGGGCCATGCTTGGGCTGATCCTCGTCGCCCTGGCTGCGGTAGGGACCCTTGGATCCCGATATGTTCACGAGAGGGATGCGGCGCTCTCCACAGTTCGCGAGATGGCGCGCGTGTCCCTCGATTCCGCCCTGGAGCTCCGTCGAAATGGCCAGAATTCCGGAATGCGCAAGTTCCTCCCTCCATTGGAAACCGCCTATCATCAGGCGGTCGAGCGGGGTCCGAGCTTGGCCGAGCCCGAGTATCAGATGGGGCGGTTCTATCGGACACTGCTCGACGAACCCCGCGCTTTGGAGTATCAGGAGCGTGCCCTCGCGAAGGAGAAGGACTTCGCTCCGGCCCGATACGAACGGGCGATCCTCCTGTCTCGCGTTTACGGCCGGGAGTTCCGCCGCGCCGCCGAGTCCCTCCGGGCTCTCGACCCTGGCCGCGCTGCGAAGGGGTCACGAGATGCCGTCGAGGCAATGAATCCGGAACTTTCCCGCATCCGGGAGGCCATGCTTCGGGACTGCGAAGCGTTGGGGAAGACCAGCGGAGTCGAAGCGCTCGCGGCTCGGGGCATCCTCGCCTATTATCAAGATCAGCTGGCCGACGCTCGCACGCTCCTCGACGAGGTCATTCGAAAGGATCCTTCCCGGGAAGAGGCCTGGGAGGCTCTGGCCGGCGTTGCCGCTGGGGAGGCGCAGCACGCTTCGGCTCTGGAGGACAAGGAACGGTGGTGGCGAGAGGCGGAGGATCTCTACGGGCGAGCTCTTGAAAAAGATCGAGGCTATTTGCCGCATTTCCTTCGGCGCGGAGAGGTCCGGCTCCAGCGCGGAAAGCTCGTCCGGCAGTTCGGACGTGACCCGCTTGCGGACTTCGCTCACGCGGAGGAGGATTTCTCGGCGGTCATCGCGCTCGATTCTGGCCACCCCGAAGCGTGGCTCCGGCGAGGCGAGGTGCGAACCAGCCGCGCCATCCACGAGGCAGAGGCGGGTCGCGAGCCTTTCGGCCATCACGCTGCCGCCGAGCAGGATCTCACTCGTTCGATCGACCTCGATCCGAAATCCGCCGAGGCCTGGATGCGGCGGGGCTTGGTCCGGTCGAACCGCGCCGTTTTCCGTAGGGAGCGACGCGAGGAGGACCGTGCGGACTTCGCGTCATCGGACGCGGATTTCACGAAGGCGCTGGACCTCGACGCGAACTTTGCCGATGCCTGGCACTGGCGAGGCATCGGACGCGCGAATTACGGGATGTCCATGGAGCGGCGGAACGAAGATCCCTTCCAGGAGTTCGACAAATCGGCGGACGATCTCAGCCGGGCGGTTCGACTGCGGCCCAATGCCCCGGGAGTATGGCTCTGGCGCGGGATCCTGGAGAACTGGCGGGCTCAGGCGCTGAAAAAGCGGGGAAAGGACTCTGCGGCATCCGCCAAATCAGCGAAGCAGAACTACGATCGGGCGATCGAGCTCAATCCCGATTATGTCGATGCTTACCTCTGGCGTGGTCTCCTCCAGGCCGGATCTGCGCCGGCGTCGGCAGAGGCAGACCTCGGTCAGGTCATTCGGCTAAATGCGAACCATTGGGAGGCCCGGATTCAGCGAGGCACCTTGAGACTCCGGGTCGCAGACACGATGACCGGTGAGGAAGCTAAATCGGCCTACCGAGGGGCCATTGAAGATTTCCAAGAGGCTCTACGAATCAATCCTGCCGCGAAGAATCGCATCGAGCCACCTTTGCAGCGTGCCATCCGAAAAGCCGGATCTTAGTGGCTCTTGGTCATCCGCAGGAACGCAACCGAACGCGCCCGAACGGCGAAAAAACTAGTACACTGGCTAGTACAAGCCTCCTCGAGCCTACCGGACGGTGGGTACATCGCAACGTATTGGCCGCGAAATACTATCGAAGCGAAAATCACAGAATGGGCACAGGCACCGCTTTCCGGAAGCGGTGGGTGTTTGCGCGTGTAAGGTGTTGAGCGCCAAGAAGGGTGGAGCCGAGAAAGGGATTTGAACCCTCAACCCCCGCTTTACGAAAGCTAAGAAAGGTGTCGGAAGAGCGGGACTCTGTCGGACTTAAAAGCACGTAGAAGTGATCCTAGGACCTCGTAAACTGCATTTTCACCATTTCGGACCCGAACCCTCCAGAACGCTAGGAAACCGGGGAAAACGGCTGGAAAACTAGTACACCCACTAGTACAAATGCCCGGAGAAGCTACGTTGAAATCGGGATGCGAAAAAAACGACAACTGTGAATCGTTCCCAGCTATACCGGCTTGGACTCAAAGAGATGAATCCGATTGCGGCGGCTTGATCCACCGATTCCTAAGGCGCTGACCTTTTCGAGTACACCGAGACAGTAACTCGCTGTTCTCGAACTCGGCGATCGCTCAAATGGTGAGGACGATCTTCCCCGCGACGTGTCGGCTGTGACTGAGGGTCAGGGCCTTTTTGACTTGGTCGAGGGGAAGAACCGCCTGAACGACGGGTCGGAGCTTTCCATCATCGATGATCTTTCCGATATCGGCGAGGCGCTGGCCGTCGGGTTTGACGCCGATCATCGTGGCACGCACGCCTTGGTCCCGGGCGAGGTCCTGCCGCGGCTCCTCCGTCAGCGCCACGAGTATCCCACCTTTCTTGAGCACTCCGAATGATCGGCTCTGCGTATCGGCGCTCATCGTGTCCAGCACGACGTCCACGTCGCGAACGTGATCTTCAAAGCGCGTCGCCTGATAGTCGATCGTCTGGTCGCAGCCCAGCTCCCGGATCAGCTTGAGGTGTTCAGGGCTGGAAGCGGTGCCGATCACTCGTGCGCCCTGCGCCTTGGCGAGTTGCACCGCCATCGACCCGACCCCGCCGGCCGCCGCGTGGATGAGCACCGTCTGCCCGGCGCGCAGTTCCGCAGCGTCAAAGAGCGCCTGGTGAGCCGTCAGCGCACCGACCGGTATGGCCGCGGCACCGGGGAAATCGAGCGACTTGGGCTTGATCGCCAATGCCTTTTCGTCGGCAACCGCAAACTCTGCATCCGCGCCGTCTCCGGATAGGTCGATCATGCCGAAGACCTCATCGCCGGGCTTGAGCCGTCCGACATCGGCGCCCAGCTTCTCGACGGTTCCTGCTAATTCCCAGCCCAGGGTCAAGGGCAGGCGGTGGTCCAGCCACGAGCGGGCCTTGCCCTCCGCGACCATCCAGTCCAGCGGGTTGACGCCGGCCGCTTTCACCCGGATCAGGACTTGCCCGCGCCCCGGCTCTGGTCGGGGAGCCTGAACAATCTTCACACCGGTCGGATCGCCGTAGGAGTGGATGCGTGCGGCCCGCATGGTTGCCGTCGGATGGGGGGCCGACCGCTTGCCCACGGCCGCGCCCTCGATCAACTTGTGGAAGGGCGTCCCCCGCTCGCGCCAGCGGCCTACGACGGCATGGGGGCATTGCGGTTCGCGCTCGGATTCGAGCCATCCGCCGGCGAAGCCCGCTAGCCTCAATCCGCGCCAGACGTAGGGGATTCGCCGCATCAGGTTCCACGGCAGACCGGTTCGGTGGTTCTCGATCATCATGACGATCGGACCCTGGTCCAATCCATAGTTCAGCGGGCTGATCCAGTCGCCGAAGGTCGGATTCAAGCTGGCGCGCAGGCCGTATCCGCTGCGCAAGTTCGGATGGGCGCGAACAAGCTCGCGAAGCGTGTCCGTGACGAGCTCCGGAGAAAACGGAAGCGAAGCCGCCACGGCCCCGGGGGCCAGCGTGCCGTCATCGGGGCCGTCGGGGACACCCCGGGCTTCGTACATCCAGAAGTCCCGAGCGATACCATCGACGGTCTTCGACGCCGGCCCGGGACCGTCGCTCGCGCTCAGGCCCCAGCCATGGGGTCCATAACCCAGGAACTTCCGTGGATTCTCCTGGGCGTAGGTCTGCTGGACGCGCACTGCGCGGCGACTGTTCTCGAAATAGTCGAGCCCCTTGGCCCGCATGAACCCGTCGACAATTCCGCGGAAGTCGAGCCAGCAGTGACTGAGCTGATGAATGAATAGCGAACCCATGTGGAGGTACTCGATGCCGTATTGGTTCCGCCAGTCGAAGCTCTTCTGCCACGAACGGTAGCAATCTGGTGGCAACGCGAAGGTGGACGATCCCAGCCCGAGCACGTGCATCAGCAGCGATTCGTCGTATCCCCGGTATCGATGGCTGATGAAACCGTTCTCCGGCGTGCCGCCGTGGATGATCGTGACGTCTTCGACGGTCTGGGTGGGCCAGCCGTTGGCGTTGCAGGGGACTCCGTAGAGCGCCCACTGCCAGTCGGCGCGTCGATAAAGGGCATCCACCGCTTCCCGGATTTCACGCTCGGCGGGCGCATCCGCGTCAAAAAAAGCCCCCGCCGCCAGCATCCCTGCCAACAGAAATGCGGTGTCGACTGTCGAGAGTTCGCACCCGCCGGCGCGACGGCCGTCTTTCATCTCCAGAAAGTGGTAATAGAATCCCTTGTAGCCAGTCACGTCCGGCTCGGGCCCCTGCGGGCTTCGCTCGAAGAATCGCAGTGCGGCCAGGACGCGTTCGGCCGCGTCCCCTCGCTTGAGCCAGCCGTTGCTCACAGCGACCGGCTGACAACTCAATCCCAGCCCTGTGGCGGCAATGCTGCAAGGCGAGTCCTCGCGGGTGTTATCGGCCACAAGCCCGTTCTGGGCATTCGTGTGGTCCAGAAAATAGCGAAATGCCTGTTGTTGCAGCTCGAGGACATTGTCGGGCAACTCGCTCATGCGACCATTCTAGCGTGCGTGATGGAGAGTCGGCCTTTTTCAAGCCCCATGCGTTCTCGGCGGCGCCAGAAACACCACGCCAAGATTGGGGCTGCGAAAAGACGACAAGACTCAGGCAGCCACAACCTCGAATGGCTTGGCGGCAACGGTGACCGGAAGAGCCCTGAGTCGACGTCGTCGGCGAGGTCCACGGCACCGCGGCAGTCGAGTCCGGCCACATTCGCAATAACGGACGGGCATCGGGCGGCTCAACGTCTCAAGAATGCTCTTGCCTTTTGGGGGGGGCAGCGACAAGGGAGTCGCAGCACAGAATGAAACTATCGGACAAGGACTGCAGCCTCGTCCGTCTAACGACGCTTCATCCAGGTTAATGAGGGACTGGGGGGATGACATGCTTAGGCCCGAATCGGTAACCGCGAGAGGAATGAGATGGCTGTGAGCTCTCCGATGGAATCAACGGTTAAAGCTCTCCTCTCCCCCGGCAAAGGCATCTTGGCGGCGGATGAGAGTTTGCCCACGATCGCAAAGCGATTCAAGGCTCTCGATATTGTCTCCACCGAAGAACAGCGCCGGGCCTATCGTGAGATGCTCTTCACGACTGCCGGGCTTGGCGAATATATCAGTGGAACCATTCTGTTCGACGAAACGATACGCCAAAGCTCAACCGCCGGAATTCCCTTGCGAGAGGTCCTGGCGAGCCAAGGCATCATCCCGGGCATCAAGGTGGATAAGGGAACGGTGGCCCTCCCCGCTTTCCCCGAGGAAAATGTCACGGAAGGGCTCGATGGCCTCCGGGAACGGCTGGCCGGGTATCGCGAGCTCGGAGCACGTTTCACCAAGTGGCGTGCGGTGATCGCAATCGGAGCCCACATTCCCACCCGCGCCTGCACCCAAGCGAACGCCCGGGCGCTGGCGCACTTTGCAGCGTTCAGCCAGGAAGCAGGATTGGTGCCGATCGTCGAGCCGGAAGTTCTGATGAACGGAAGCCATTCCCTCACGCGCGCGGAAGAGATCGCGAGCGCTCTCTTCAAGGACGTCTTCGATGCCCTGATTGAGCACCGGGTCGTCTTGGAGCACATGCTTCTCAAAACGAGCATGATCGTGTCCGGATCAAAATGTCCAGAGCAGGCAGAAGATTCGGAAGTGGCTGAAACGACCTTACGGTGTTTGCGGCGCGGCGTGCCCGCGGCGGTGCCGGGCATCGTGTTTCTTTCGGGCGGACAAGAGGACGAGGTGGCGACCCGTAGGCTGAACGCCATCTATCAGGCTGGCCCTGCTCCCTGGACGTTGAGTTTCTCCTTCGGGCGCGCGCTCCAGGCGACATCGCTTAGACTGTGGAAAGGATCCTCGGTCAATGTCCCGGCGGCGCAGGAGGCCCTTCTCCACCGCGCACGATGCAACAGCGCCGCCGTCCAAGGCAGGTATTCCGCGAGGATGGAGCATGCCCAGGTATGAAACCTCCCATCGACAGCGCCCCCGAGGGTTCCCTCACCTCGCCACACTTGGACCAGCAGTCGATCAACACGATTCGCTTCCTGGCCGTGGACGCCGTCCAGAATGCCAATAGCGGCCACCCTGGGCTTCCTCTCGGCGCGGCTCCGATGGCCTATGTGCTCTGGACCCGCTTCCTTCGGCACAACCCGGTTCATCCGCAGTGGTTCAACCGGGACCGGTTCATCCTTTCTGCCGGTCACGGATCGATGCTGCTGTACAGCTTGCTCCATCTGACGGGCTACGATGTGCCGCTGGCACAGATCCAGCGATTCCGGCAATGGGGGAGCACCACCCCCGGTCATCCCGAACGGGGCGTGACGCCTGGCGTGGAAGCCACGACCGGGCCGCTGGGTCAGGGCTTTGGTAACGGGGTGGGCATCGCGATCGCCGAAGCGTATCTCGCGGCACGCTACAACCGACCCGGATTCAAGATCATCGACCATTTCACCTATGGACTGGTCAGCGACGGGGATCTCATGGAAGGAGTCGCCTCCGAAGCTGCTTCTCTCGCGGGTCATCTGAAGCTGGGAAAACTGATCTACCTCTACGATGACAACCACATCACGCTCGCGGCATCGACGCAGGTCGCTTTCACCGAAGACCGCGCCAGCCGGTTTACCGCGTATGGATGGCATACGCAATCCATCGAGGATGGGAACGATCTGGAGGCCATAAGCCGCGCCATTGCCGCCGCGCATCAAGAAACGGGGCGCCCGTCGCTCCTGCTGGTACGGACTCACCTGGGCTATGGCTCGCCCCACAAGCAGGACACTTTTGCCGCACATGGCTCGCCGCTGGGTGTCGAAGAGGTCAAGCTGACCAAGCAGAATCTAGGCTGGCCCATCGAACCTGCCTTCCTCGTCCCCCCGGAAGTCGCACACCACATGCGCCAGGCCGTCGACCGCGGAGGCGCACAGGAAGCCCAGTGGAGCGCGACGTTTGACCAATACGAAAAGCACTATCCTGACCTCGCGGACGAACTCAGACGGCTTATGAGTGGAGAATTGCCGAAGGCGTGGGATTCAACCCTTCCGGACTTTCCGGCCGATGCGAAGGGCATGGCTACCCGGGTCGCCTCGGGAACCGTGATGCAAGCCCTCAAATCGCACCTGCCTGGGCTGATCGGCGGATCGGCTGACCTGAATCCGTCGACAAACACCGAGCTGAAGGAGTCGGGCACCTTCGAGCCCCCTGCAAGGGCGGTCGGGGATCTGCAAGGCGCCTCCGGCGGCGGCTGGAGTTACGCGGGACGCAATCTGGAGTTCGGCGTGCGCGAGCACGGCATGGGGGCGATTTTGAACGGGTTGGCCGTCCATGGGGGCATCATTCCTTTCGGCGCGACCTTCCTGACCTTCTCCGATTACCTGCGTCCGTCCATCCGGCTCGCGGCTTTGATGGGAGCTCAAGTCGTCTACGTGTTCACCCATGACAGCATCGGCATGGGCGAGGACGGCCCGACCCATCAGCCGGTAGAACACCTTGCGAGCCTGCGAGCGATCCCCCGCCTGATCGTTATCCGTCCCGCGGATGCCAACGAGACGAGCGTAGCCTGGCGCGTCGCCATCGAGACGCGCGATCGACCGGTGGCTCTGGTCCTGACACGGCAAAACGTATCGACCCTGGATCGTACGGTTTTTGGATCCGCCGAAGGTCTTCGTCGGGGAGCCTACCTTCTGGGCGACGCACCCCTAGCCAAGCCACGCGTGATCCTCATCGCAAGCGGGTCGGAAGTCGGTCTGATCGTGGCCGCTCGGCAGAAACTTGAGGAAGAGAACATTCCTGTTCGGCTCGTCTCCATGCCGAGCTGGGAATTGTTCGAGGCCCAATCTCCCGAGTATCGGGACTCGGTGCTTCCGCTTTCGATTCCCGCAAGGCTTACAGTCGAGGCAGGAGTGACCCAAGGATGGCATCGGTACGCGGGTGACAGGGGAGCTGTGATCGGGGTGGATCGATTCGGTGCATCGGCGCCGGGGCCGGTCGTGATGCGCGAGTATGGATTTACCGTGGAGAACGTGTGCCAGCAGGTCAGGGCCCTCCTTCAGCGAGGCAACCGCTAATGCGAGTCGGAATCGCTCCTGACAACGGAGGATTTGCTCGGGCAAGCTCCCTGAAGGCGGCAGGGTACGAGTTGGCTGACTTTGGCGCAAAGGCTGTGACTGCCGAGGATGACTACCCGAATTTCGTCGTGCTGCTGTCCAGCAGACGGGGCCGGCGGAGAAGTGGGCTGGGTATCGCCATTTGCGGCAGAGAGCGGCGTCTCGGCAGGCAAGGAGTAGACCAGCAATGATCCAATTGAAGCGAGTTTACAAACAGCCCTCCCGCAGGGACGGCCTGAGAATCTTGGTCGACCGACTGTGGCCCCGCGGCCTGACCAAAGAGCGCGCGGCGGTGAAACTGTGGTTGAAGGATGTGGCCCCAAGCACGGAGCTGCGCAAGTGGTTCGATCACGACCCGGCCAAATGGAAGCGCTTTCAGGTCCGTTACCGGAAGGAACTTCGAGAGAAGAAGGACGCCCTCAAGCTGCTGAAGAAGAGGTGCAAAGAGCAGACCGTCACTCTGGTATATGGTGCGCGGGATGAGAATCACAACGAGGCGCTGGTCCTGAAAGGGATCCTCGAAGGCCGAAAAACAAAGGATGCAGAATGAATCTGCCACTTCTTGAGTCCTCCTTCATCCCTCCAAGATGACCATGCACCTCCGGCTGAGGACATTCCTGGGGCTCGCGTCGCCGCTGCTTCTTTTGGTTGCCGCGGCTTACGTCCAGTGGGGCGCCGTCGGTCTTCCGCCGGTGCCGTCCATTCCCACATTAGCGCCCGAAACATCGTCGGAGCCCTATGGCTTCCCGGCGTGGCTCCGTATCACCCACTACGTCAACTTCCTGTTCCTGATCCTCCTCATCCGCAGCGGCTTGCAGATCCTCATGGATCACCCCCGACTGTACTGGAACGTCCATTGCACCCCCGGCAGCCAGTGGCTCCGGCTCACTCCGGTCGACGTGCCCAAGGATCGCCTCTGGACGGCTAAAGAGGACTCTCGATACCTATCTCCCTGGATCGGTCTGCCGGGCCGTCGGCACACGGTCGGCATGGCCCGACACTGGCACTTCCTCAGCGTCCTGTTCTGGGTTGGCAACGGCCTGGTCTTCGGGGTTCTGCTGTTTTGCACTGGGCAGTGGAAGCGCCTAGTGCCGACGTCCTGGCAGATCGTGCCCGATGCCTGGGCGGTCTTCGTCCATTATGCGACCTTGCACCTGCCGCCCGAGCCCAACGGCTTCTATCACTACAATGCCCTCCAGCAACTGACGTACTTCGGGGTTGTCTTCATCCTGGCCCCCCTGGCGATGCTCACGGGCCCGTCGATGTCGCCCGCCCTCACGGCCCGGTTCATGTCCTATCCGAGGCTTCCGGGAAACCGCCAAGTCGGGCGGTCGATTCACTTCCTCGTCATGTGCGCCTTCGTCGCATTCATCATTGGTCACGTCACCCTGGTGGCGCTCACGGGGCTCGTCCGAAACATGAACCACATCGTGGTCGGTAAGGACACTGCCAACCCCATGGGCCTTTACCTCGGCCTGGCGGGGATCGGCGTGGTCGTGCTCGTGAACGTGATCACCAACTGGGCGGCATGGAGACGCCCGCGGGCTGTCCAGCACGCTGCCAAGGCGATCGTCAGCCCCGTCATGGGCCTTTTGCTCGACCGCTCCGCTCCCGTGGCCGAGTTCCGCCGTGAGGACATCTCGCCATTTTTCTGGGTCAACGGCAATATGCCGACCTGCGACGAATGGAAGACGCTGGCCGCCAGCGACTTTAAGGACTACCGGCTCAAGGTCACGGGCCAGGTGGAAAATCCGGTCGACCTGTCCTTGGACGACCTTCGTGCGCTGGGCCAGAAGACCCAAATCACGCTGCACCACTGCATCCAGGGATGGTCGGGCATTGCCGCGTGGGGCGGGCTGCCGCTGGCGGAACTGCTCAAGTTGGTCCGGCCAAAGCCACGTGCGAAGGCCGTCATCTTTTATTCATTTTCCGAGGGAGTGGAGTTCAGCACGGGTGTCCCGGGCGGCCAATATTATGACAGTCTCTCGATCGAGAACGCAGGGAACCCTCAAACCTTGCTGGCTTACGAAATGAACTACCAGCCGCTCCCTCATCTGCACGGGGCACCGCTCCGGCTGCGGGTCGAGAATCAGCTCGGCTTCAAGATGGTCAAGTGGATCCAGGCCATCGAGTTCGTCGAGGACGTGCGGTCGATCAACAAGGGTGAAGGCGGCTACGCCGAGGACCACGAGTACTTTGGCGAACTGGCCAATATCTGACGTCAGCGAGGAGAAGGCATTGAAGTTCTTGGGCGAAAGGAGAACCCCATGGAATTGGGCATGATCGGGCTTGGCCGGATGGGGACCAACATGGTGCGCCGCCTTCTCCGCGCCGGCCACCAGTGCGTCGTTTACGACCTCCATCCGGAAGCCGTACAGGCACTCTTCAAAGAGGGAGCGGTCGGAACGACCTCGCTCGAAGACTTCGCGCATAAGCTGAAGAAGCCCCGCGCCGTGTGGATGATGGTGCCGGCGGCGGCGGTCGATCCGACGCTGAAGGGCCTTGTCCCGCTCCTCGAACGCGATGATGCGGTCATCGATGGCGGCAACTCCTACTATCACGATGACATCCGGCGTGCCGCCGAACTGAAACTCAAGGGCATCCACTACCTGGACGTCGGGACGAGCGGCGGAGTCTGGGGGTCGGAGCGGGGCTACTGCCAGATGATCGGCGGTGATGAAGCTCCTATCAAGCGCCTCGACCCCATCTTCGCCGCCCTCGCTCCCAGTGTCGAGGCGGCGCCCCGCACGCCCGGCCGGGAGAAGGTGGGCGGCAGCGCCGAACACGGCTACCTGCGCTGCGGCCCAAGCGGCGCGGGCCACTTCGTCAAGATGGTCCACAACGGGATCGAATACGGCATCATGGCCGCGTACGCGGAGGGGCTGAACATCCTCCGCCACGCCAACGCCGGCAAAGAGAAGCGCACCGTCGATGCCGAGACCACGCCGCTGCGCCACCCCGAGCATTACGCCTACGACCTGAATCTACCCGACATCGCCGAGGTCTGGCGGCGCGGCAGCGTGATCTCCTCGTGGCTCCTGGACCTGGCTGCCCTTTCCCTGCTCAAGAGCCCCGCTCTGGAAACGTTCACCGGCCGAGTGTCGGACTCGGGCGAGGGACGCTGGACGGTGCAGGCGGCCATCGACGAATCGGTCCCGGTCCCCGTCCTCAGCGCGGCGCTGTACGACCGCTTCAGCTCGCGCGGAGAGGCCGACTTCGGCGACAGGGTGCTTTCCGCCCTTCGGTACCAGTTCGGCGGCCACGAGGAAAAGGCTGGCGATCCGAAGGAAGGCCTGCGATGACCGCTCCCCGTTCGGACGTGCTCGTGTTCTTCGGCGCGACGGGGAATCTGGCCTACAAGCAGATCTTTCCGGCCCTCCAAGCGCTCTCCCGGCGGGGCCACCTCGACATGCCGATCATCGGAGTGGCCAAGTCCGGCTGGAGTCTCGATCAGCTAAAAGCAAGGGCCAAAGACAGCCTCGAAAAGCACGGACCACTGGATGCGGAAGCCTACGCGAAGCTTTGTGCCCGACTGGGCTACATCGACGGGGATTATGGCGACCCGGCTACGTTTTCGAAGCTGCACAAGCTCCTTGAGGCCGCCCAGCGACCCCTCTATTACCTGGCGATCCCGCCCAGCCAGTTCCCCACCGTCGCCGAAGGGCTTGCGAAGTCGGGAGGCGCCAAGGATGCCCGCGTAGTCGTGGAGAAGCCGTTCGGCCGGGACCTTGCCTCGGCCCGGGAACTGAACCGCACGCTTCATCGCTTTTTCCCCGAGCAGGCCATTTTCCGCATCGACCACTACCTCGGAAAAGAGCCGGTGCAGAACCTCATCTACTTCCGTTTCGCCAATCCGCTGATCGAAGCCAGTTGGGGTCGGCAATCGATCGAGAGCGTGCAGATCACCATGGCCGAGAGCTTCGGGGTCGCAGGCCGCGGCAAGTTTTACGAAGAGGCGGGGGCGATCCGCGACGTGGTGCAGAACCACATGCTCGAGGTGATCGCCTGTCTCGCCATGGAATGTCCCGCCGGGAGTGACCATGAGGCCCGCCGGGACGAGCGCGGGCGGCTGCTCAAATCGGTTCGGACGCTCACCCCGTCGGATTTCGTGCGTGGCCAGTACCGCGGCTACCGGCGCGAGCCCAACGTGGCCGCGGACTCGCAGGTCGAGACGTTCGCGGCCCTCCGTTTTTCCATCGACAACGAGCGCTGGAATGGAGTGCCGTTCTATGTGCGCGTGGGAAAGTGCCTCCCCGTCACCACGACGGAAGTACTGGTCCGGTTCAAGCGCCCGCCTCGCGCCGTGCTGGACGAAACCCGGCAGGCGCTGGAAGGGTCCTGCCGCTTCCGCCTCAGTCCCGAAGTGGTGCTAGCGCTGGGGACCATGGTCAAGAAGCCGGGAGAGCGGATGGTGGGGGAAAGAATCGAGCTGGTCGCCCACCACCAGCCGCCCGACGAGATGGAGCCTTACGAACGACTCCTGGGCGACGCGGCCAACGGCGACGCGACCCTCTTCGCCCGCGAGGACTCGGTCGAAGCAGCTTGGCGCGTCGTGGACCCGGCCCTTGGGGACTCCAGGCCGCCCTTCGAGTACGAGCCCAACACCTGGGGACCGCACGAGGCCGACCGGACTCTGGCGCCCGAAGGAGGCTGGCATAACCCCAAGCCCGAGGAGGCGCCCGCGTGATGCCACTAGTCCTCATCGTATTCCTGCTCGATGTTGATAACCCCGTGCTCGGCAACGATCGGATCGAAGCTGACCTGAAGCGCCATCTTACCGAAACGTTCGGAGACGAGGGCCAGGAGCGCTACTGGGCGATCTTTGAGATGCTGCGCGGGGACCTCGGCTATGCGGTCGAATGCATCGGTGACCTTCTCCGGTATGATCGGCCCGCCCTGCTCGCCGCTGGCCACGCCGGCACTCCCCAGGCTGTATCGGAGTCTTCCTAAGAAGGAGAGAAACCATGAAAGCGACCCAGCAACTGCACGAGATAGGCCAGAGCCTCTGGCTCGATAACATCACCCGCGATCTATTGATCAGCGGCACGCTTTACCGCTACATCCAGGAGTTCTCGATCACGGGGCTGACCTCGAACCCCACCATCTTCGACCACGCCATCAAGAACAGTCACACCTACGACGAGGCCATCCGCCAGAAAGTGGAGGAAGGCAAGTCGGGCGAGACGCTGTTCTTCGAGCTGGCTTTGGAAGACCTCCGGCAAGCTGCCGATCTGTTCCGGCCGATCCATGACCAGACGAACGGCGTGGACGGCTGGGTGTCCCTGGAGGTTTCACCCTTGCTGGCCCACGACACGGCCGGCACGATCGCAGCCGCCAAAGAACTTCATGCCCGGGCGGGACGGCCCAACCTCTTCATCAAGATTCCAGGGACCAAGGAAGGTGTCCCCGCCATCGAAGAGTCGATCTTCGCGGGTGTGCCGATCAACGTGACGCTCCTCTTCTCCCGGGAGCAGTACGTGGCGGCAGCCGAGGCCTACCTGCGCGGCATTGAGCGGCGCATGGTCGCGGGGCTGAATCCGGGGGTCAGTTCTGTGGCTTCGATGTTCATCAGCCGCTGGGATGTCGCGGTGATGGACAAGGCACCGGAGGCACTGAGAAACCAGCTCGGCATCGCTGTCGCCGGGCAGACCTACGAGGCTTACCGCTTATTGCTCGATTCGCCGCGCTGGCAGCGCATCCTCAACGCCGGCGGCCGCGGACAGCGGCTCCTCTGGGCCAGCACCGGGACCAAGGATCCCGAAGCCTCCGACACTCTGTATATCCAAGCGCTCGCCGTACCGTTCACCGTGAACACGATGCCCGAGGCCACACTGAAAGCTCTCGCGGCTCACGGGAAGATCGGCCAGACCTTGCCCGAGCGTGCGCGCACCTCCGACGGGCTCTTGGCCAAGTTCGCCGAAGCCGGAATCGACGTCGATGTTCTGGCAGCGCGGCTACAGGACGAAGGGGCCAAAGCGTTCACCAAGTCCTGGAATGAACTGCTCGCGTCCATCACGTCCAAGGGTGAAATGCTACAGAAGGCCAGTTGACGCCACGCAAATGAAGGAGGAAATGGGATACCTATCTGCCGAGGTTCTTCCTTCCGCGCTGTGATGAAGGTGTGTGTCTATCTCTCAACAGCATAGTTGATATGCAAGTTCTGGTCGTCGATGTGGGCGGAACACACGTCAAGATTCTGGTCACCGGCCAGGAGACTCGGCGCGAATTCGATTCCGGGCCGACCCTGACGGCCAAAGAGATGGTCAGTGAAGTCCGGAAGGCTGCTAAGGACTGGAGTTACGAGGTGGTATCCATCGGGTACCCGGGCCCGGTTCTTCGAGGTAAGCCGGTTGCGGAGCCGCATAATCTGGGGCCCGGGTGGGTGGGATTCAACTATGCGAGCGCATTTGGATGTCCTGTCAGGCTCATCAATGATGCGGCCATGCAAGCCCTGGGGAGCTATCAGGGAGGCAAAATGCTCTACCTGGGACTGGGAACTGGCCTCGGTTCAGCTATGATCGTGGAGGGCATCGTCGAGCCGATGGAACTGGGCCACCTACCTTATAAAAAAGGGACTTATGAGGAGTACGTGGGAATCCGGCGCTTGAAGCGCGTCGGGAAGAAGAAATGGCGGAAGCATGTGAAGGACGTCGTCGCACGCCTCGTCGCCGCGCTTGAACCCGACGACGTTGTTCTCGGGGGAGGGAACGTCGACAAACTCAAAAAGTTACCAACGCAATGCCGGGCGGTCGAAAACGCGAATGCGTTTGCCGGAGGTTTTGGCTTGTGGGAGAAAGGCCGCAAATGGAGCGCTTCGGCTCCTCCGCACTCCCCGCGAAAGCGGAAAGGCAAACACGCGGCGAAAGGAACAAACAGATGACGCCGGGTACCGTGCCTCTTACGACACGCGGGGAGGCCCTGGAAGCCAATTTCTTGAGGTTCCGGGATGCAAGTCGGCAACAAAGCCATCCGTTGGAGAAGGGGACGACGACTCCCTTCGACATGGCGGTCGTCAACCGCATGAGCCGATACGATCTGGCCATCGAGGCGCTTCGCCGCGCCCCACAGTTGCTGGCCCAGGGCGGGGATGCGATCAAGGGCTTTGAGGAAAAGCTCCGAGCACATCAGACAGTACATCGAGAGCCATAATGAAGAACATGCCCGAAGGGAGCATTTGGCCTTGGGCCGCGTGAATCAGCGTTTACCAGGAAGGAAGCTGGCAATCGCGTTCCACGCATTGATCCCGCCAATCAGGACCCCGACGCGAGTGTATCCTTTCTCCTGGTATTCGGCGGCACGCCCAACCGCGGACGCATCATCGGATGAGGAGCAATAGAAGACGATTTCCCGATCTTTCGGGAGCGTCCCCAGCCCAGACTCGAACTCCTTGAGGGAGATGGATTCATCGATCGTTGCCCTGGTCCGCTTCTGCGGGTCCGCATCGGTGCATACGACCAGAGGAGCGGCGGGGCCCGAGCCGAGCTTGTAGGCCAGATCCCACGCATAAACGTGCCGTAGGGCTTTGGGGTGCTTCATTCGTCTGCCCAGATCCGGCATGGCTCCGATTCGAGCCTACCCACGCTCCGTCGCTCTCCGCCTGAGGGCCATGGCCATGCGGGATGAGGGACTGAAAGAGAATTCCTCCATCGTGGTTCTGCCCCGCTCGGCCCTCGAGAGCTGGCATGCAATTGGGCGGCATCTTTCGGACGGCATCCCTGCATGCGAGGAACAGGGACACAGAAGAAGTGGAGCTCAGGAGCAACGAGCGACGTCTTCCTTTCCTGGATTGCACGTCCCCCCGCCTCAATGTTGACTGCGGTCCCTGTCACGAGCGCGCGCGTCCCGCTCCGACGTCCAGATCGACCGCGACGGCCCGCAGGAGTTCCTCCCGGGTCAAGACTCCAAGGAGGGACTTATCTTCTCCTAATACGGGAAGTTGGCTGACGCCGGTACTGTTCATCTTCTCCATGGCATCCACGAGTGTTTCGGAGGGAGAACAGCTGTGGACTTTGTCGATCGGCACCATGATTGTCTCGACGGGGGTCACATCCCATTCGTCCCGGGGAAGACGCTTAACATCCTGCAAGGTGACCAAACCCGCCATCCGCTCGCCCTTCGAGACGACAAAACATCTTTCTCCGGTTCTCAAGAGACGCTCTTCGACAAATGTCCGAACGCTTTCCGAAGATGGGATCCTCGTACACTCGGGGCGCATGATCTGGGAAACGGTACGCTTTCCAAGAATCTCCTGAATCTCCACCTGCGTCATGCTCGAACGGGCCGACGAGAGCAGGAACCATCCGATGAAGGCGATCCACACTCCGCTCATCCACGCTCCCTTGGAGAACATGAGGACCACTCCAAGCAGGATGAGTCCGTAAGCCAGAAGCGAGCCCAAGCCGGTCGCGACTCGGCTCGCCTGTTTGAAGTTTCCCGTGACCCTCCACACGATCGCTCGAAGAATGCGGCCTCCGTCCAAGGGGAATCCCGGGAGCAGATTGAACATCGCCAAAGCGAGATTGATGGTGGCAAGCCAGCCAGCGACGCCTCTTCCGAGGGAGGTCGGCGGGAACGCGAGGCTCACGCCCCAGAAGACAAGCGCCAGCAGCGAGCTCGTCAGCGGTCCGACCACCGCCATCAGAAGTTCGTCGTTGGCTTTCTTGGGCTCGCTCTTCAGCTCCGAGACTCCGCCGAAGATAAATAGCGTAATCCCATGGACTTCCAACCCGCGCGCTCGCGCGACCAGGCTATGGGAGAGCTCATGGAGGATGAGCGAGGAGAAGAAGAGAACGGCCGTGAGCAGCGAAGCGGCCCACACCAGGGACGGAGACGCATTCGCATACGAGCTCGCAAAACTCGTAAGTAACGAGAACACGACGATCACCCAGATGATGAGCCAGCTCCAGTCCATGAAGATAGGGATTCCCAAGATGCGGGCGATTGGAAAACCCCTGGACCGCATCGCGGACCCAAGAGGACGCGCTACCGTCTTGGCGAAGGCCGGGAAGTGCAGCATGGCTTTCCCTTCGTACTATGGGGTTCTAGCCTCGTGGTCCTCAGGGTGACGTCGGGCGAAGGATGGCACGGCCAAACCATTTCGCGAGGGGCCGGAGTCGCGTAAAAAACGGGGCTGTGGAGGCCGGTTTGGCAACAGCGCCTCGGGCGGGACATGGGGAGGACCTTCACGGTCGAAGCTGGGGATCCGAATAGGATGTCCGATCGCCAAATCAGGGCTGAGCCGATCAGCCCGCTCGCCCCCATTACCAGGACGGCATCGTTGGCATGCCTCAATTTCCCATGCGTCTCCAAGCCAAGACAGAGACAGATTCTCTATAGGCCCTATATCTTTGATTTCCCCGCGCTTGGGACGTTACCTGACCGACGACGTCCGCCGGCAAGTGGACACGTTCCGAGTGATCGGAAGGGTCACGGAAGAAATGCGAATCCCTTCCTGGGGCACCTTCGCGACGGCGAAGCGTGACGAATGCCGCCGATCGGGAGTACGGGAAAGCATCTATCTAGAAGATGTCTTTGGCGATGCTTCGGTTCCTCGCCGGTGAAAGCCTTGATTCCGAAGGCCATGACCGCAACATAGAAAATGAGGACACCATTCGCTTCCCGCAGCCGGCAATCAAGTCCCCTTCACCTTCCAAGTCTTACCGCCGGTCACTTAGATCGTCTCCGAACCATCCGGCGCCGCCGTCGTCTCTCGCTCTGCTCGGTAGCGTCTCGTTGTCCGGACATCGGCCGGTGCGAAGGGCAGGGGAAGGACCTGTTCGCGACGCTGTTCAAGTTCCAAGTGCTGGGCCCTGGCCTTCAGGAGATCCGTCAGCGTAATCATCCCGATCACCTTGCGAGGGGCTTCGATCGTCACTACAGGAAGGCGGGTGAACCCCGTCTTAGCCATGCGGTAGACCACGAGGCGGAGCGGCTCGTCCGGGGTCGCCGTCACGGGGTCCGTGTGCATGACGCTTGAGAGCGTCGCCGAGAAGGGGGAGACCGCATCTCGGCGGGAGCGGAATCGGAGCGTGCTGAGGGTGACGACTCCGAGGAGCAGGTCCTCCGAGCCCACGACCGGATATGTCCACTGTTCATGACTCAATTCGTCCTGGTCGGCCCTTCGGAGCGCGTCATGCACGGTGACTTCCCCCGTGAACCTGACGATCTTGGTCTGCATGACCTCCTTGACGAAGAGGACTTCTAGGGGATCGATCGAATACTCGCGGGTGACGTGAAAGCCCCTGCGTTCGACCTTCTCGGTCAGGATGGACCTCCGGAGCACGAGCACCGTGAAAGCATGGGCGGTCGTGACTGCGACCAGGACAGGGAGCAACGATTGGAAATCGTGGGTCAACTCCAGCGTGAAGATAGCCCCGGTGAGGGGCGACCGCATGGTCCCGCCGAGGATAGCGCCGAGACTGACAAGAGGCCAGAACCCCAGCCCTTGATCGGGGAGGTAGGGGCTCATCAAGCCGCCGAGTGCGGCGCCCAGCATGAGGAGAGGAGCCAGAACCCCGCCCGAAGTCCCCGACCCCAGTGCCACCGCCCAGATCGTCCACTTAACCGCCATGAGCAGCAGGATCTCTCTAGGTGGCATCTGCCCATCGAGAAGCGACTCAATCACATCGTATCCAACGCCCAGCGCCCGCGGGTAAAGGAGGCCTCCCAAGCCGATCACCAGGCCCCCGATCGCCGGCCACCACATCCAGTGGAGGGGAAGCCTCTTGAAGAAATCCTCTGCCGCATAGACCGAATACGTGAGGAGCGAAGAGAGTCCGCCGGCCAAAAGGCCGATGGCGACGCATCCCGCCAAGGCGGCCGGGCCGATCGTCGCAGCGTGAGGAGGGACGGGGAAGAGCGGACCAGATCCCAGTACATACCTCCGGAGAAACATGGCAGTCGTGCTGGCCAGCGCGACCGGTACAAAGCTTCGCGGCTTCCACTCGAAGAGAAGGAGTTCGACGGCGAGCAGCACGGCCGCCATGGGAGAAGCAAACGTCGCGGACATCCCCGCGGCGGCGCCCGCAACAAGGAGCGTCTTTCGTTCCGCCGCGGTCAGCTTGAAGAACTGAGCGACGATGGACCCGAACGCGCCGCCGGTCATGATGATCGGCCCTTCGGAGCCGAACGGTCCTCCCGAGCCGATGGAAATCGCCGCGGATAGAGGCTTGAGCAGCGCGACCTTGGGTTCGACTTTGCTCCCGCGGATTAGGATGGCCTCGAGCGCCTCGGGAATCCCGTGCCCTCGAATGCGGTCGGAGCCGAAGCGGGCCATGAGGCCGATCAGAAGGGCCCCCCCAATCGGAACAAAGACCGACACCCACCCGAGCGTCGTATCGGCCGGCCGGAGAAGATCGGTCGCCAGTCGATGGAAGTAGAAGAGATTGGTGAAGAGTCCGATCAGCTTCAGCAGCGCAAGCGCGACGTAGGCGCTCAGCGCGCCGATCGCGATCGCGAGACCGCAAATCGGGAGGATGCGTGCCGTGGCGGTGAAGTCCCCGAGACGGTGGGCGTTTTCCGTCGCGCGGCCGCCGGCCGGCGCGAGCGAAGCACGTATGTCGGCCATGGATGAAGTTCCTTCTTGTTCCTAGACTGCCCTGGATCTCCTGCGAAAAGCTCCGAAAGCGCCGGCAGCAGCTGCGGGGCGAGTCGGCGGAGCTCTTCGCGATGGATCATGGACAGTTTTCTGAGGATGCGCCCCCCCATGGGGGTGATCTCGAGCAGAACTTCGCGAAAGTCGTTCACGTTGCGGTGACGCCGGATCATGCCGTGCTTGGCCAGTCGATGGGCGAGTTCAACCACGCTGTGATTCTTGAGCTGGAGCCGCCAGGAGAGCTCGCCGATCGTCGGGATGCAATCAGGGGGGAGTCCCTTGAGGGCAAGAAGAAGCTGGTGCTGCTGAGGACGAAGCCCCGCCTTTCGGGCGGCCTGTTCGCTGAAGACGAGAAAACGTCGGATGAGATGGCGGAACGAGGCAAGAGCCCGGTATTCGTGCGGGCGTGGCTCTGAGGTGGATAGCGTCACCATGGGAGAATATCGCATGACGATAAAGAGTCAATGGTTAAATACATCGTAATACGATATAATAAGAACGGAGGCTACGTTTCATGGGTCTTGATTATCCTGGGAGCGGCAATCGTATTGATGGTCCAATCGTAGAACACCCCAACGTACCATCGCCTCTTTCTCTGCCCGAAAAGCCTGAATGTAGGATCCGCAAGGATCGTTCCTGGATGTGGTTGGTCGCCGCTCTTCTGGTTCTTCTGGGCGGAATGGCCTTGCTAATCGCCATGCTTCTTTGGCTTCCGGGATTGCGGCAGTAGGGCTGCGGGAGAACCCAACATTCGTTGCGAAGGTTATCCATCGTCTCGAAGGCGACGAAATCAGCGAAAGGACTATGCATCATGACCGGCCCGTTTGTTTCCCAAAACACGGCCATCCCCAAGCACACGAAGGTCGACTTCAAGACGGTTCAGGAAGTTCCGCTGGTGCCTCGGCTGTGGGGACTTTGCGATCCTCAACGCGACCAAGGCACTGAGGGGGCCAGCAGATGAAGCGTGAAGCCGCCAATGAGGAGAAATCCCGATGAAAATCCTGCTGCCAGAGCTGCCATACGCGATGGACGCGCTCCAGCCTCATCTGTCGAAAGAGACCATGGAGTATCACTACGGGAAGCATCACAAGGCCTACGTCGACAAGCTCAACGCTTCGATTCCCGGCACGAAGTACGATGCGATGCCGCTCGATGAGATCATGCTGGCGTCGGTGGGCGACGCCAAGGTGTTCAACAATGCCGCTCAGGTGTGGAATCACACCTTCTACTGGAACTGCCTGGCCCCCCAAGGCGGTGGAGAACCCAAAGGGGCAATGGCCGACGCCCTCCGGAAATCGTTCGGCGGCTCCGCGGAATTTGTAAAACACTTCAGCGACATTGCAATGGGTCACTTCGGCTCGGGATGGGCGTGGCTGGTCCGAAAAAGTGATGGTTCTCTCGACGTGGTCGCGACCCGCGATGCCGCGAATCCGATGACCGAGCACATGAAGCCGATTCTCACCTGCGACGTTTGGGAGCACGCATACTACATCGACTACCGTAATGCCCGGGCAAGATATCTCGATGCGTTCTGGAGAGTGATCCATTGGGACTTCGCCGAGAAAAACTTGCGGGGGTAGGCTGAAGTCAGACGGCAGATGGCCAATTCCATGGGTCATTGCCCGGCTGTATTCAACAGCTCCTAACGAGGCCGCTTCACTCAGGGAATGCCGGCGGCCGCGAAGGATGGAAGAGAACCGTTTTCGCAAATGTGATTCGCCGTTGCGATTCGTGGGCCGAAGGCCCCCCATGGCTCAAACATGACGCTTCCGGGACCCGTCAGATAGGTAGAGGGCAGAGCGATGTCCTACCGCATCCTTCTGGCCGACCCGGAGCTCCGGAGCGCAGCGCCGATCACGAAGAGACTGGAACTCGAAGGGTTTACGGTAAGAGCGCTGGCGGACGACGGCCATGAACCCGCGGACTTCCCTCCGGACATCGTGGTCGTCGATTCGAGCGTGCTGGAGCGAGTGGGCGAGGCGCTCTTGGAGCGGCTTCGGGGCCGATCACCCGACCTTTTGACCGTCCTCCTCGACGGCACCTCCTACGCCCGTCGATCGTCCCCGATCGCCAAAGGGATTGTGGAGATTCTCTCCAAGCCCGTCGACTTGGAGCTCCTCGTCCGCACGGTCCGCGGGCTCTGCGAGTCCCGGGGCCTTCGCCGCGAAGCCCGGGCACAGTACGGACTCGCGGCACTGATCGGGTGCTCCCCAAGCATGCAGGCCGTTCTTCGCCTGGCGGAACGGGTTGCCCGCTGCGAGGCGTCCGCAGTCTTCATCCGCGGCGAGAGTGGGACGGGCAAGGATCTTCTCGCGCGGGCCCTTCACTACGAATCCCCCCGCGTCGATCGGCCCTTCGTGACCGTCATGTGCACAGCGCTCCAGGAGCCGCTCCTCGAGAACGAGCTCTTCGGCCACGAGAAGGGCGCGTTCACGGATGCCAAAGGTCAGAAGAAGGGCCTTTTCGAGCGGGCCGACGGCGGATCGATTTTCCTGAACGAGATCGGCGACATGGGCCCGGCCCTCCAGGCGAAGCTGCTGCGCGTGCTCGACGAGCAGACATTCCGGCGCGTGGGCGGAGCCGAGGACATCCGGGTCGACGTGCGGGTCATCGCGGCGACGAACCGGGACCTTGAGCAGTCGATCCGGGAAGGAAAGTTCCGTCCAGACCTGTTCTACAGGCTGAACATATTCCCGATCTACTTGCCGCCGCTGCGAGAGCGGATGGAGGACATCCCGCTCTTCGTCGAGCATTTCCTGCGGAGTAACACGCGGAAGTACCGGCGCACCTTAACCGGAGTTACTCGAAAGGGGATGGCCAAGCTCCAAGGTTACGACTGGCCGGGCAACGTTCGGGAGCTCCGGAACGTGTTCGAAAGGGCCTGTGCACTGGCCACAGGACCCGAGATCGACCAGGACGACCTGACATTCTGGAGGATGGGCGCCGCCCCCGAGAGCCGCCGCCCGCTCTCGCTCCCCCCGGGCGGAGTGATCCTCGACGATGTGGAGAGGGATCTCGTCGTCCAAGCCCTCGAGCGTAGCGGAGGAAACCAGACGCTCGCGGCGGCGCTCCTGGGTATTTCCCGCTTCCGGCTCCGGAGCCGGATGCGTCGTTACGGGGTGCGCCCCAAAGAGCCCGGACGCGACACTCTCCCTTGATGTCGAAGAACCGCTGACCGTGCTCGCGGAAGATTCGAGTCGGCGACCTCCCCCAGGACGATCCCGGGTGCCGTAGGGATTTCCTGCCCCCAGCTCTGGAACACCGATGTGAGGAACCGCACACTTGGCTGAGGGGATTTGCACAACTTCACGCTCACGCTAGTCCGGCCCGGCGAGGAGGCTTCTGGCACGGATCTTGCGCCACGGTGACGCGTGAGAGGAATGGCGAGCTTGATCCGGGCGCTCGGCCGAAGTCACACCTACAACCTCAGGCGGAATCCAACTCTCGTTCTGGGGGTCGCGTGGGGCTGCTTGGCCGGGCTTTTTTCCGTCATTCTCGCCTTCCGCGCCATCGGGGTGGGCCCGGGAAGCGATCCGCATCCGATACCATCTGCTCTTTGCCTCCTGCTCTTCCTGGCCCACCCTGTAGTCCTGGGTGTCGTTTCGGGAGCTCTCGGGACCGTGAATCGAATGAATGCGCTATACGCGAGGGCGCGCCGCCTGGGCTCCGGCGGAATTATTGACCCGGGGACCGGCCTTTATTCGCCGGAGTACATGCTCGACCAACTGCGGCATGCCCTGGCGCGGGTCGCCAGGACCCGTGAGACGGTGACCATTCTGATTCTCGAACTCGAGGGGGAAAAAGGCGATCGTGCGCTCTCACTCCTGGCCGAATCCACAAGACCGCTCGTCCGAGCGAGCGACATCTTGGGGCGGATCGGTGAAGGCCGGCTCCTCCTTCTCGTCCACGGAGACCTTGCCTGCCCCCTCTGCCTTGGCGCTCGCGTCGCCGGGGCGCACTACGATCTGACACACCTCAAGTTGCGCTTCGGGACGGCGCGTTGGCCCCAGGACGGGCGCGTGCCAGCGGATTTGCTCGATGCCGCGGACCTCGTCCTCAAGGCCTCCTGGAACGAGCACCACGGCCGGCCGTGCCCCCGGACCCCGTCGGAGGCTTCAATGCCTCAGGGAATGTCTGCATGAAGACTCTTTCGCCATCATCGGGTCGCGGGGCCGGACTAGGAAGGGTGCTGGCCGCCCTGCGGGACCCGCATACCTACGATCCCCGCAAAAATGTCTTCACGCTGTTCGGCCTCCTGTGGGGGCTCCCTCTGTCCGCCTTCACGATCGCCATTGACTCCTGGGTGATCGGCCACCCTCATCGCCTGGCGCTCTTCTGGGAGCAGCCGTCCCACCTTCTCCTCTTCGTGCTGCAGCCAGTCCTCTTCGGGGTCGTCTTTGGGGCGATGGGCACCGCACACGACAGCCAGGATCGGAAGATCAGGGAACTCCTCTCCGAACAGCAGAAACACCTCGAGGAGCTTTCTTCCGCCAACCTCGAGCTCATGAAGGTTGACGAGATGAAGAGCCAGTTCATGGCGAACGTTACCCACGAGCTCAAAACGCCGCTCGTCGCGATCAAGGGGTACAACCAGTCGATCCTGGAGGGGCGCTTTGGGCCCCTGACCCCCAAGCAGGAGAAGGGACTCTCGATCGCCGTGCGAAACGTGGGGCGCCTCGAGAAACTGATTCACAGACTCCTGGAATTCGAGAGGTTGGAGTCGCACGGGTACGTCCCCGCCCCCTCCGACTTCGATCTCGTCGCCCTCATCCACCTCGTCCTGTCGAATTTCCAGCCCGAGATGGATGAGAAGCGGCTCTCCGCAGACCTCCGCATCCCGAAGTCTCTCGATGTTTGCGCCGACTACGAGGGCATCCGCCGGGTCCTTCTGAACCTGATCTCCAACGCGGTGAAGTTCTCTTCCGAGGGGGGGATTTTCGGGGTGGACGCGGAAGCGCCGCCGGACTTGGGGCGGGTCTCGGTGACTGTGTGGGACCTGGGTTGCGGGATCCTCCCGGAGTCGCAGCCGTTTCTCTTTACGCGGTTCTGGCAAGCCGACGGGTCGTCGCACCGCCGGCACGGGGGGACGGGCCTTGGGCTGGCGATCGTGAAGGGGATTCTCGACGCGCACGGCTTGGCCATCCGGGCGGATTCAACGCCGGGCGTCGGAACGAAGTTCCGATTTGAACTTCCCATCGCGAGGGTTCACTCCATTCAAGCGGAGGCGGTCCATGATGTCGGAAAAGCCGCTTATTCTGGTAGTTGACGACGAATCCGATTCGCTGGCGTACCTCTTCGACCTCCTTCATAACGAGGGATACCGGGTTTTGCCGACCTCGAGCCCGCTCGAGGCTCTCGACTACGCCCGCAAGAAGAGGCCAGATCTGATCATCAGCGACATTCGGATGCCGGACTTGGATGGGTTGGAACTTCTGGAGCGAGTGAGGTCGGTCTCGCCCCGCACGAGGGTGATCCTGCTTACCGCCTACGGGGATTGGAAGATGCTCCAGGACGTCATCCGAAAGGGAGGTGAAGCGATGCTCCTCAAGCCCTCCTCGAACGAGGAGATCCTGCGGAGCGTGCAGAAGGCGCTCGAAGAGGTGGAGCGGTGCTCGCCGTAGCCCACCCCGACTCCATGGAGGGCCTGCCGGACGCGCTGGCGGATCTCGTGACGGCGCTCCGGCTGGCCGACGGCGAAGAGGCGGCTTGCGCGGTCCTCGAGGTCTCCTGCGGAAGGGCGCGTGGGGTCCTGTGGAAGCTCCGGCACCACCTCTACGAGATCTCGCTGATCGTCCGATCTCTTGAGGAGACCTCGAGCTCGACCGCAGCGACGGTCCGGCCGGTCCTTCGCTCGCGGAGGACTCTGAGGGAACTCGCGCACGGCCTCTGTCGCCGACTCCGGGAGAAGGATGTGCCGGGGGCGCTGCTGGCGGCACGCTCGCTCTTGGCCTGTTTCCTGGACTACCGCTCTCGAGACAGCCGCCTGCTTTCCGACGCTTATCGTGGCATGGACCTGGATGCCGCCCGTCGCTTCTCCGACGCCCTCTTCGGGAGACTGCTCTCCGATTTTGTCCGACGTGAAAATGTCACCGCGAGAGAGGCCCCGGCCGAGCTCCGCGCACGGTATATCCGCATCATCCGCCGATTCTTTGCCCCCACGTCGATCCACCAGCCATTCAAGGTGAGCCATGAATATCCTTGCCGTCGATGACGAACGGGACACGCGAGCGTTCTTGAGCGATCTCCTGACCGAGGAGGGCCACCGCGTGTTGACGGTGTCGAATGCCCTCGAGGCGGTCGCCACGCTCGAGAGGGTGCCGGTCGACGTCGTTCTCCTCGACCTCATGATGCCCGGCACGGACGGGTTTCGGTTCGCCCGAGAGGTCTCCCGGAACTGGGCCACCTCCCGGATCCCGCTCATCGCCATCTCGTGCCTCTCAGATGAGCCAAGCAAGTCTCTCGCGCGGGCGCTGGGGTGTGTGCGCTACTTCGAGAAGCCTGTTTCCCCTGCCGAGCTCCTGGAAGCCTTGCGTGACATCGACCGCGGAGGGTGCGAGACGGTACCGCTGGGCCCCCGATGAAGCCGCGCCGCTCCGGCTCCGATTCGCTCCGGCTCGAGGTCGGGCGCCGAATCCCCATCCCTTGCCGGAACTGCGGGAAAGAACTGATGTCCTTCATCGTTACTGTCGGCGCGTCCCGTCTCTGGTGCGGCGCCTGCAAACGGGTCACGCACATTGCGGTGATCGTCCACCGCGGAAGTCTGCGAATCACGACCCGAGGCGATTCCTGAGGAACGTGGGAAGGGACTTCCCGGTCCCTCGATCAGCATCCGGGGGAGAATCGGACTCGCGGCTAACGTCGTTCCTCAACATCCTTTCGTTCCAGATTCTCGGTTTTCCGAACGACCCCGTCCGCCGTCGGCGCTGGATCGGCCCGCAGGGCAGGAGTCCCTGAGGAATCGAGAGGGGCGGGCTTTTCGGACTCGGGGGGCTTGTGGGACGGCCCAAGCAGGGACGCGAGCGACCCCCGAAACCTCCTTGGTACAGAACTCATGGTACGCTCCTTAAATGCGGGCGACAGCTCGGCCCCATGTACTTCAGCGCGGAGGCTCCCCCGTTCTCCCTCTCTCCAGGCACCCCAGCGCTGCGCCCGGGTCATTGCACCACGAGGACGCAGTTTTGGCTTCCGAAGGGATTGGGCACGCGCCGCCTCGCGTCAGGGTGGTCGCGCCAGACGCCGTCGACGAGGAGCCGGTACTGGTACTCACCTGGGGCGAGTTTGAGCGTGGTCTCCCAAGCCCCCGGGCCCAGCTGGACCAGCCTCACTCCGTCCTTCGTCCAGCCCGTGAAGTCTCCCGTGACGATGACCTCCTTCGCACCAGAGGCGGCGACGGAGAATCGGATGGGTCGGTAAGCCGGGCTCCTCGTTGCGGAGATGGCGTGCGGTAGGTTCATGAAGTCCTCCCTTGAAACAGTGGCGCGACCCGGGCGCTTCACGCTTTGGGCAGCAATCCTGGTGCCACGAAGCGATGGTCGTTGCCGATTCAAATGCCAGCGGAGGGCGCCGAGCAGCGACGCTGGGTCGAGCAGTGACGCGGACGGGGGGGGGGCGCCGCCCGCGCCTAACCGGTTGAATAGCGAAGGGTTCGGGCCGTGGGGTCCGCTGGCTGCCTGCTCGATCGGCGGTGGATGGTCTTTCGGCTTTCAACCAACAAAGCCGATGGCAAGGAAGGATGTGGAGGGGAGCGGTTGCTGTGCCGTTTCTTCCACTCGATGGTGCTAATCGCACACCACGAGCATCCTCGCCGCCTGCCACTCCGCCCAGGGCGCCGTTCGCGAATTCAGGTGAACCCGAGTGGAACGGACCCCAAGGGACCAATCTCTCTAGGCGGTCGAATGCGCTCAGGTTGTCGGCGGGGTACTTCTCCGACCGGCCCGGAAGCGCTGCAATGCTTTGGCACAGCTCTTGCGCTAGAGGAGCCCGACATTCCTCCTCTGTGGTAACCGTCTATCGGCGGCAGGCGGGGCGGGACGACGGGTCGGGGGAGGAAGGGCGTGGGCGGAAGTTCCTCCCGAAGTCCGTTCGGGTTCCGAGGCGCGAGCGTGGCTGAAACAGAATGGGGGAAGGGGACCTTCACAAGCGGCTCTTCGCCGGCGAGACTTGGGAAGTAACCTAAGATTCGGAATCACATGACATCAGAGAGACAGTTCCATTGAGTATTATCTCGTGACACGATATATTCCTGATGCGAAGGGGCGGGAACCCCGTCGGGACCCCTGCAGAGGGAGAAGGGAAGGACCCCTCCTCGGCATTCTTCCACGCGGACAGAGGATCGCTCCACAATGTCTCTTCTTGCGTTTCTGGACCGAGACCGATCAATTGCAGGGCCAGCATTTAATCGATGGCTGGTTCCTCCGGCGGCTTTGGCGATCCACTTGTGCATCGGTCAGGCGTACGCGTTTAGCGTTTTCAACATTCCCATGTCAAAGCTGCTGGGTATTAACGCCGCTTCCCCTGACGACTGGTCGCTCAAGGCGTTAGGATGGATCTTCAGCATCGCACTCGGCATGCTTGGCATTTCTGCCGCGCTCTTTGGAAAGTGGCTGGAGCGGGTTGGGCCTCGAAAGGCAATGTTCGCCGCCATGCTGTGCTTCAGCGGCGGCTTCTGGGTGGCCGCCCTGGGGGTTGCACTTCACCAGATTGCACTCGTGTACTTGGGCTATGGCGTTTTCGGGGGCATCGGTTTGGGGTTGGGTTACATCTCGCCGGTCTCGACGCTGATCAAGTGGTTTCCAGATCGACCGGGAATGGCGACGGGCATGGCGATCATGGGATTCGGGGGCGGGGCCATGATCGGTTCTCCTCTCTCGGTTCTCCTCATGGATCATTTCAAGAGCCCCGTCTCCATGGGTGTCACCCAGGCCTTCATCGCGATGGGATTGATTTATGGCCTATTCATGATGGTGGGCATTCTATTGGTCCGGCTTCCTCCACCCCATTGGGTGCCGGAAGGCTACATCCCTCCTTCTCAGCCGAAAAAGCTCGTAACCTCCGCGAACGTGGACGTCGAACAAGCGTGGAGAACTCCCCAGTTCTGGCTGCTCTGGATGGTCCTTTGCCTGAATGTCACGGCCGGAATCGGGGTGCTGGGTCAAGCGTCGCCGATGATCCAGGAGATGTTCCCGGGAAGAATCTCGCCTTCGGCGGCGGCGGGATTTGTGGGACTCCTTAGCCTGTTCAATCTCATCGGTCGTTTCGTCTGGTCCTCCCTCTCGGATTCCATCGGGAGGAAGCGGACCTACATGATCTATTTCACCCTGGGAGCCGTTCTCTACGCTCTGGTACCCACGGTCGGGAAGAACGGCAACGTCATTCTTTTCGTCGCCGGCTTCGGCATCATCCTGAGCATGTATGGCGGCGGCTTCTCAACGATTCCAGCCTATTTACGGGATATCTTCGGGTCGATGCACGTGAGCGCGATCCACGGCCGCCTCTTGACCGCCTGGTCTGCCGCCGCGGTCCTTGGCCCGGTGCTCGTCAATTACATCCGGGATTATCAACTTTCCCATGGCGTCCCGAAGACCGAGGCCTATTCCATCACCATGTACATCATGGCGGGACTCCTTCTGGCGGGTTTTGCGTGTAACTACCGGGTAGCCGAAGTAGATCGAAAATACCACTTTCAGGATGAATCGACGGCGTCGGCTGCAGCCAGCCAGGTTTAGGGGAGAATCGATGACGGAGCCGATCGAAAGCCCGAGGGAAAGGGTTGGCCGCACCATGATCCTCTTGGCCCTGGCCTGGGGGATCGTGGGCACTCCGCTCGTGTGGGGTGTCTTCGAGACGGTGAAGAAATCCATTAGCCTGTTCCGCTAGCGGTAGCTTCCGGCTTAGCGGAACCATTGGATGTCCGGCGACCAAGGAGGAGAACGCACCGAGTCATCGGGGGCAATCGACCGAAAAATCGAACTCCAGGATTCATCGTGACATGAACATGAAACATCACAAGCGACTGACGTGTCCGTACGTGCGTGAAAAGGGGACTCTCCGACCCGCGACGTGGGACGAGGCGCTGGACCGTGCCGCCGGGCTCCTACGAGCCGCTCTAGACCGCCACGGACCCGATACGTTCGGACTCTTCTGCTGCTCGAAGGCCACCAACGAGGTGAACTATCTTGCAGGAAAGTTCGTCCGTTCCGTCATCGGTTGCAACCACATCGACAGCTGCAACCGAACGTGACACGCTCCTTCGGTCGTCGGTCTGACGACCGTGTTCGGAGCCGGAGGCGGGACCAGTTCATATGAGGAGTTCCACCAGGCCGACGTCATCGTGCTTTGGGGTTCGAATGCCCGGGAAACCCATCCGATCTTCTTTCACCACGTGCTTCAGGGGATCCGGAACGGCGCGCGGCTCTTCGTCATCGATCCGCGCCGGACCTCGTCCGCGAAATGGGCTCACCGCTGGCTGGGACTCGACGTCGGGACCGACATCGCGCTCGCCCACGCCGTGGGACGGGAGATCATCGCTTCGGGGCTGTGTCACGGGGAGTTCATCGGACGGGCGACGGAGGGATTCGACGCCTACCGCTCGCTCGTGGAGCGCTATTCGCTCGACCGCGTGGAGTCGATCACGAAAGTGCCCGCCGCGACGATCCGGGAACTTGCCCACGCGTACGCGCGCGCCGGAAAGGCGCAGATCTGCTGGACCCTGGGGATCACCGAGCACCACAACGCCGTCGACAATGTGACCGCGCTGATCAACCTGTCCCTGCTGACGGGACACGTGGGCCGGGCCGGGTCGGGTCTGTGCCCGCTGCGGGGGCAGAACAACGTTCAGGGGGGCGGGGACATGGGCGCAATCCCCAACCGCCTGCCCGGCGGCCAGGACGTCGAAAACCCCGAGTCGCGCCGGCGCTGGCACGAGCTGTGGGGGGGAGTCCCAATCCCATCCCGTTCCGGACGCCACCTCTCGCAGATGTTTGATGCCATGGAGCATGGCCAGATGACCGCGGCGTACGTGATCGGCGAGAATCCAGCGGACTCCGAGGCGGACCGCGAGCGCACCCACCGCCTCCTGGACCGGCTGGACTGCCTGATCGTGCAGGACTTGTTCATGACGAGGACCGCGCAGAAGGCCCACGTCGTCTTTCCGGCCTCGGCAAGCTGGTGCGAGTCCGAAGGGACCGTGACGTCGAGCGAACGCCGCGTCCAGAGGGTGAGAAAGGCGCTCAACCCTCCGGGCGAAGCCCGGGACGACATCGCGATCCTCTGCGACCTGGCGCGCCGGCTGGGTCGCGACCTGGGAACGCCGTCGGCAGAAGACCTGTGGAACGAGCTCCGCACGCACTCGGACTGGCACCGCGGAATGTCTTACGGCCGGCTCGAGAAACTAGGTGGGATCGCCTGGCCCTGCCCGGACGAGGACCACCCCGGCAGCCCCTTCCTCCATGGGCGGCTCTGGAAGAATCCGGTCGAAGGCCCGCGCGCGCCGTTCTGCCTCTCGGAGCACGAGCCTCCGGTCGACGCGCTGACCGACGAGTATCCCATCCGTCTCACCACGGGCCGCCGGCTGGACTCCTTCAACACGGGCGTCCAGACCGGCGCGTACACGTCGCCGCTCCGGCGCGGAGAGTCGATCGACCTGTCTCCCGAGGACGGCCGGCGCTACGGCGTCCGCGACGGCGAGCGGGTGCGCGTCCGTTCGCGCCGCGGGGCCGTCGAGGCGCCCGTCCGCTACGACGACGCGCTCCGGGCCGGCCTGGCGTTCATGACGTTTCACTTCCCGGACGAGGTGGCGACAAACATGCTGACGATCGATGCGACCGATCCGAAGTCGGGGACGGCGGAGTTCAAGGCCTCGGCGATCCGCATCGAGAAGCTCTGATGGACATCCGCCTGATGGCCGGAGCGGCGGCGTCGCCGCAGGAACGGTCGGCGGTCGACCGCGCGCTGGACGGCGCGGGACCGGGCCGCCGCGACCTCCTTCTGCCCGCGCTTCACGCGCTCCAGGGGTCGGCCGGCTGGATCAGCCCCGGCGGGCTCAACCATGTCTGCGAGCGGCTGAACGTTCCTCCCGCGGAAGCGTTCGGCGTCGCGAGCTTCTACGCGATGTTCTCGACGGAGCGCCGCCCGGCGCGGGTCGTCCACGTCTGCGACGACATCACCTGCCGCGGCGCGGGCGCGGAAGAACTGTGCGCCGCGCTCTCGAAGCGGCTGGGCCCCGAGGGGCGGGCCTGGCATCGGAGCCCCTGCCTGGGGCAGTGCGAGCGGGCCCCTGCGGCCCTTCTTCAGGCGTCCGGCGACGAGCCGCGCGAGTGGTCGCTCGCCCCTGCGGGTGCGGACGCCGTGGCGGAAGCGCTCGCGCAAGGAACGCCGGCGGGGCCGCCCGCGCCGCCGGTCGTGCCTCAGACCGAAGGACTGCGGCTGCTCCGACGGGTGAACCGGATCGACCCGGAACGGCTGGACGCCTATCGTGCGGCCGGCGGATATGAGGCGCTCCGCCGGGCTCTCGAACTCGGCCCCCAGGGGATCGTACGCGAGGTGATCGACTCGCGACTCGTTGGTCGTGGCGGCGCCGCCTTCCCTACGGGCCGCAAATGGGAGGCGGTCGCCCGGGCGGCGGTCCGGCCGCATTACTTCGTCCTCAACGCCGATGAATCGGAGCCCGGAACCTTCAAGGACCGCGTGCTGATGGAAGGGGATCCGTTCGCCGTGATCGAAGCGATGACGATCGCCGGGATCGCGACCGGATCCGAGCGGGGATTCATCTATGTGCGCGGAGAGTATCCACTCGCGGCGGCGAGGCTCTCGAACGCGATCGCCCAGGCGCGCACCGCGGAGCTTCTCGGCGACCGCGTCCGGTTCGACGTCGAGCTCCGGCGCGGCGCGGGGGCGTACATCTGCGGCGAGGAGACGGCGCTCTTCAACTCGATCGAAGGCCTGCGCGGCGAGCCGCGCCAGAAGCCGCCCTATCCGGTCGAGGCCGGCCTCTTCGGGCAGCCGACCGCGATCAACAACGTCGAGACGCTCGTCAACGTCCTGGACATCGTGAGGGACGGGGGCCGGGCGTTCGCGTCGGTCGGGAGCGGATCCTCGACCGGTACCAAGCTCTTCTGCCTGTCGGGCACGGTGGCCCGTCCCGGCCTGTACGAAGTCCCGTTCGGCACCACGCTTGGCGATCTGCTCCGGATGGCGGGCGCGTCCGCCGACGTCCGCGCCGTCCTCCTGGGCGGCGCGGCGGGAACGTTTGTGACCCCCGAGGAGTTCGGCGTCCCCCTGACCTTCGAGGGGACGCGCGCGATCGGCGCGAGCCTGGGTTCCGGCGTCGTCCTCGCGTTTGACGGCCGCACCGACTGGCCTGGAATCCTGCTGCGGATCGCTGCCTTCTTCCGGGACGAATCCTGCGGTCAGTGCGTGCCGTGCCGGGTCGGGACAGTCCGGCAGGAAGAGGGGCTTCGACGGCTGGCCATCGGACATCCACTGGGGACAGTGAAGCAGGAGCATACCCTCCTGGACGAAATCGGGCAGGTGATGCGGGATGCGTCGATCTGCGGCCTGGGTCAGACCGCCTCGAGCGCGGTCATGTCGGCGATCCGAAAACTTGGGGTCTTCAGGGAAGGAGGACAACCATGACGGTGGAGTTGACCGTCGACGGGCGGAAAATCGTGGTTCCGGACCAATCGACCCTTCTCAACGCGTGCCGATCGCTTGGCATTGATACCCCAACTCTCTGCTATGGGGAAACTCTGACGCCGGTCAACGTCTGCCGCGTCTGCGTGGTCGAAGTGGAAGGGGCTCGAGCTCTTGTTCCGGCCTGCTCCCGGAAGGCCGAACCCGGGATGGTGGTGCGCACCAATTCCGAGCGGGTGCAGCTCAGCCGACGGATGGTCCTGGAGTTCCTGGCGTCGTCGGTCGATCTCCGCACCGCCACCGAGGACGTGGCTCTTCAGATGACGCGCTACGGCGCCCGGCCTGAACGATTTGGTCCAAGTGCGGCGCCTGCTCCTGAACGATCGCGAGATCAAGCGCATCCTGGCCACCATGAGCCAGCACCTGATGGGGCAGCCGAAACGGTCGCCCAACCGCTGAAAATTGACAACGAACTTTACGTGCGCGATTATTCCAAGTGCATCCTCTGCTACAAATGCGTCGAAGCGTGCGGCGAAGATGCCCAGAACACGTTCGCAATCGCCGTGGCAGGCCGTGGTTTTGACGCGCGTATTTCGACGGAGTACTCGGCGCCGCTGGGAGATTCCGCGTGCGTGTATTGCGGTAATTGTGTGGCCGTTTGCCCGACCGGCGCGCTCACGACCAAGACCGAACACGATCTTCGTGAGGCGGGGCAGTGGGATCCGGCGCGGCAGAAGGTCACGGATACAATTTGTTCATACTGTGGCGTGGGGTGTACGCTTCGCCTACACGTCCAGGACAACCGCATCGTGAAAGTAAGTTCGCCTCTCGCTCACGAAGTCACGCGCGGCAATCTTTGCATCAAAGGCCGCTTCGGCTGGAAGTTTGTCGAGAACATTGATTCCCCGGGTGAGGCCAGCCGGTAGGTGGTTTTTAGCGGATCAAGCCCTTCTGTGCCGCCTGCTCCTTCGACTCGGCGTCCTCGAACGTAAACCCCTCGATCGACGTCGTCGGGGGCACGAAAGACGGATCGGCGTACTCAAGGAAGTCGATCTTCCGATAGAGGATCCCCGACTCCAGGCCGATCTGCTGGATCTCCTCGAAGTCCTTCCTGCGGACGTTGAGGTTCGTGTACTTGACTCGGTCAGGCGGCTTGCTGAGCACGAACTCCAGAAGCCTCGGGTCCTGGTTGTAGTAGCCCCTGGCAACGAACTGGGCCGCCTGCATGCGGTTGTTCATGTCCCGGTCCAGCCAGACGCCGCTCTTGGCAATTCCGTCGACGAGTGCCTGGACCTTCTCGCGGTGGCGATCGATCACATCCTGCCGCACCGCCAGGACGCACGAGATGAATTCCGGCCAGACGTCCTTCGTGAAATAGAGCACACGGCCGTAGCCGTCGAGCTCAGTCTGTCCCATGAACGGCTCGCCCGACGTGATCCCGTCCACCGCACGGGCGTAGAGCGCCGCGGGCATGTCGGGCGGCGGCATCTCGACGAGGTCGACTTCTTCGAGCTTCACGCCGCGCTCCTTCAGGGCCTTGTAGATGAGGAAGCGCTGGTTCGAATATCGGTTGGGCACGGCGATCTTTTTGCCCTTCATGTCCTGGATGCGGAAGATCCCGGAGTCCTTGTGGACCATGAGCGCCGTGCCGTCGCGGTGGCCGAGATAAACGATCTTGATGGGGACGCCGTCCTCGACCAGCTTCATCGCCAGGGGAGCGAGGATGAACGTCGCGTCTGTGTACCCCGAGATGAACGCCTCCTTCAATTCGGGGAAGCCTCCGAACCGGACCGGTTCGAACCCGTCGTTCCCCTTCATGTTTTTCTGAATGAAGTGGTTGACGGGGCAGGTGAGGTGTCAGGTGACCGGCAGGAAGCCGACCTTCAGCGTCGTGGCCGCATGGGCGCCCACCTTCCGGAAGAGGCCCAGGTTCAGCCACGCATGAAGCCCTGAGATCAGCGTCAGCCAGCCCACGCTGCCCAGAAGGACGGCTTTCTTCAGGCTCACGACCCGGCCTTCCTCATCCGAAGGACCCCGGTCTCGTCAAAGAGCGACGCAAGCGCGTTCATCAAGCCGACGCGCGCGGTCCGGAGCTCCGCGCGGTGCTTGAGCGTGAGTTTCCTGAGGATCCGATCCCCCCGCGGAGTAATCCGGACGATGACCCGGCGGCGGTCGGACTCGCTCCGGAACCGTTCGACCAGACCGCTTCTCGCCAGCCGGTCGACGAGCTCGACGGTGCTATGGTGGCGGAGCTGGAGCATGCGTGCCAAGACGCCGATCGTCGCGAGCTCGCCCTCGGGCACGCCCTTGGCCGCGAGCATCAGCTGGTGCTGGTGGGGGTGAAGACCCGCCGACCGCGCGGCTCCCTCGCTGAACTTCAGGAACCGGCGGAGGTGAGCGCGGAACCGGGCCAGCTTCCGGTAGTCGCGGAGGGTCAGCGGTTCCGGCATATCGTACTACGATATCTCAGGCGACCCTGAGGCGGCAATGAAATTCCGTCGTGGGGGGGCTCGACCTTTCACGACGTGCGAGTGTTAGAGAGTCCGAAAATGATCAAAAATGAGTTCGGAAGGCGCGGTACCGCTTCTCGATCGCGTGCCATTTGGATCGCGTCCGAGTCACCTCGCCGACAATTAGGTGACTAGGCATGAACGCCCACCGCAATCATCAAATAGGCATGCCGAAGACTTCCTCGGAACGCACGCGGAACGGATCAGAACGGCGAAAAAACTAGTACACTGACTAGTACAAGGACGTAGCGGCACGCCTTTTTTGAGCCGCACCCAATCGATTGAGCCTCAGTAACTATCGAGGCAAACGTGGTCGCTTCAGCACAACCACCGCTTTGTTCAAGCGGTGCTTGTTCAGAAGCGCAAGTCGTTGGGACTCAAAGAAGGATGGAGCCGAGAAAGGGATTTGAACCCTCAACCCCCGCTTTACGAAAGCGGTGCTCTACCGTTGAGCTATCTCGGCCGGCCCTTTTGAAGTGAGCGAAGCGAGATAATAGAGGGCCTCCCATCGCATGTCAAGGGACGGGGCCTATATATAGGAAGAGGGGCTCTCCGCCGGACGACGGAGGACCCCTCCCGGTCAGTCGACCCAGAACACGCCGTTGCCGCCGATCGCGGCGCGGAGCTCGGCGTTGCGGTGGACCCGGCGCCATTCCGTCAGGAGCAGCGTCTTGTGGTCCGGATGGCGGATCCGGCCGCGCGCGTACAC
>Ga0134121_10000112_pt1 | contig 92238 bp, 95 predicted proteins | sample KB301_FD_96463 | JGI IMG/M metagenome (GOLD analysis project Ga0134121, IMG submission 96463) | Terrestrial soil microbial communities without Nitrogen fertilizer from Kellogg Biological Station, Michigan, USA - KB3-0-1 | ecosystem: Environmental > Terrestrial > Soil > Unclassified ...
ATGGAGCGGGCCGGGCGCGCCGTGGCCCGGGCCGTGCGACGCCGCCTCGGGGGCGCGTACGGGCGCCGGGTCGTCATCGTCGTGGGCAAGGGCAACAACGGCGGCGACGGGCTCGTCGCGGCGCGCCACCTGCGCGAAAGCGGGCGCGAGGTCGACGTGCACCTGCTGAGCCACGAGCTGAGCGAGGCCGCGCGGACGAACTGCGAGCGGCTGCCGGGCGCCCCGCCGCGCCCGTTCAATCCGGGCACGGCGTTCGAGCAGGCGGGGGTCGTCGACGCGATCCTCGGCACCGGCGCCACCGGGCTGCCGCGCGAGCCGGCGCTGGCGGCGATCGAGGCGATCGCCGCCGCGGCGCAGCGCGGCGTGACGGTCGTGGCCTGCGACGTGCCGAGCGGCGTCGACGCCTCCACGGGCGAGGTCGCGGGCCCGGCGGTCTGCGCGGCCGCGACGGCGACGTTCCACGCCGGCAAGCCGGGCTTGTGGATCGCGCCCGGCAAGGCTCACGCCGGCGAGGTCGTCGTCGTGCCGATCGGGATCCCCGCCGACGACCGGCCGGCTGAAGGCGCCGCGCAGATCGGGCTGATCGACGGCACCGTGCGCGACGAGCTGCCGCGGCGCGGGGCGGGGGACACGAAGTTCGACGGCGGCGCCGTGCTCGTCTGCGGCGGCTCGACGGGCCTGACGGGCGCGCCGTCGCTCGCGGCCGATGGCGCCGCGCGCGCGGGCGCCGGCTACGTGACGGTGCTCGTGCCGTGGTCGCTGCATCTCGTCTTCGAGCTGCGCCGCGCGGAGGTGATGAGCGTCCCGCTGGCCGATCGGGACGGCGCGCTCGTCCCCGCCGCGCTGGCGACCGTGCTGGAGCGCTGCAAGCGCGCCGACGCGCTCGTGCTCGGCCCCGGGCTGGGCCGCTCCGACGGCGCCGCGGCGTTCGCGCGTGAGCTGGCGGCGGTCGCGCCGCTGCCGCTGCTGCTCGACGCCGACGGGCTCAACGCGCACGCGGGCGCGCTGGAGGCCCTTGCCGGGCGCGCGGCGCCGACCGTGCTCACGCCGCACGGCGGCGAGCTTGCACGGCTGCTCGGCGTCGAGACGGAGGAGGTGCGCGCGCACCGGCTCGCCTGTGCGCGCGAGGCGGCGCGGCGTGCGAACGCGATCGTCGTGCTGAAGGGCGACGACACGCTCGTCGTCGTGCCCGGCGGCGACGTGGTCGCCGTGAGCCGCGGCGACGCGCCCGCGCTCGCGACCGCCGGCACCGGCGACGTGCTCGCCGGCACGATCGGGGCGCTGCTCGCGCGCGGGGTCGACCCGTTCACCGCCGCCTGCGCCGGCGTCGAGGTGCACCGCCGCGCCGGACGGATCGTCGGCGAGCGGATCGGCGTCGAGGGCGCGATGGCGCACGACGTGGCCGACGCGCTCCCCGCAGCCCGCCACCCCACCCGTTAGTCTCCGCAGCCGTGCCGACCGTCGCCGACATCATGGAGCGCGATCCGGTCTCCATCCGGCCGGAGGAGAGCGTCGAGACGCTGCTGCGGACGCTGCGCGAGCACGAGCTGCCGGGGATCCCGGTCGTCAACGGGGGCGGACGCTGCATCGGGATCGTGACCGAGTCCGACCTGATCCTGCGCGACGAGGAGGAGGACCTGCGCCTGCCGTTGCACATCGACCTGTTCGGCGGGACGGTCTTCCTCGGACGGCTCAAGCCGTTCGAGGAGCGCGTGAAGAAGGCGATCGCCTCGACGGTCGCGGACATGATGACGCCGGACCCGCTCACGGTGGCGCCGGAGACCGACCTGCGCGAGGCGGCGCGCCTGATCGCCGAGGAGCGCCACAACCGCCTCCCGGTCGTCGAGCACGGCCGGCTCGTCGGCGTCGTCACGCGCCTCGACGTGCTCTCGGCGCTCGTCGCGGAGTAGCGCCCGCGTGCGCGCGCTCGCGCGGATCAACCTCGCCGCGATCGAGCGCAACTGCGCGCGGCTGCGCAGCGAACTGGGCGACGGCACGCGCCTGTGCGCAGTCGTGAAGGCCAACGGCTACGGCCACGGCGCCGTGCCCGCCGCGCGCGCGGCGCTCGCCGGGGGCGCCGCCTGGGTCGCGGTCGCGACGGCGAACGAGGCCGCCGAGCTGCGCGCTGCCGGAATCGCGGGGCCGCTGCTCGTGATGGGCGCGCTGAGCGCCGAGGAGCTGCCGATCGCGCTCGACGCGGACGCAGACGTCGTCGCGTGGAGCGAGCCGTTCGTCGCGGCGCTGCGTGCGAGCGGTCACGGCGGTGTGCGGGTGCACGTCAAGCTCGACGTCGGCATGGGCCGTCTCGGCACGCGCGACGCGGATGCGCTGCTGGCGCTCGCCGCGGAGGTTGCGGCGGCGCCGGAGCTGATGCTCGCGGGCGCCACGACACACCTGCCGAGCGCCGACGAGGACTCCGAGCTGACGCACGCTCAGGTCGCCGCCTTCCGCGCCTTCGGCGAGGAGCTGCGCGCGCTGGCGCCCGCCGCGATCCTGCACGCCGCCAACAGCGCGGCGACGCTCGGCGTGCCGGAGAGCCGGCTCGACATGGTCCGCTGCGGCGTCGCGATCTACGGGCTCGACCCCTTCGGGGAGGACGCCGCGGGGCGCGGCCTGGAGCCGGCGCTCGAGCTGCGCTCCTACGTGGCGGCGCACAAGCCGCTCGCCCCGGGCGAGAGCGTCGGCTACGGCGGCCGCTTCACCGCGCGCGAGCCGACCTGGACGGCGACCTTGCCGATCGGCTACGGCGACGGTTTCCGACGCGCCTTCTCCAACAACGGCGACGTGCTGATCGGCGGCCGGCGTCATCCGCTCGTCGGGCGCGTGAGCATGGACAACCTGAGCGCGGACGTCGGCGACGCGGCGGTGCGCGAGGGCGACGCCGCCGTCCTGATCGGTCCCGACGGCGAGGATCGCCTCACCGCCGAGGAGCTGGCGAAGCGGATCGACACGATCAACTACGAGATCACGACGGCGCTCACCGCGCGCGTCACGCGGATCTACCACCGGGACGGGGAGCCGGCGTGAGCGCGGGCGCCGATCCGTTGGGGATCGCGCGCGAGGCGCTTGCCGGGACGGAGGTGTGGCTCGTCGGCGGCGCGGTGCGCGACCGGCTGCTCGGCCGCTGCGGCGCGCGGCCCGATCTCGACCTCGCCGTCGCGGGCGACGTGGAGGCGGCGGCGCGCGCGCTCGCCCGCGCCGCCCGCGCGCCGGTTTTCCCGCTCTCGGAGGCGTTTGGCGCCTGGCGTGTCGTCAACGCCCGCGATGGCTGGCAGGCGGACCTCGCGCCGCTGGCCGGCGAGACGATCGAGCAGGACCTTGCGCAGCGCGACTTCACCGTCAACGCGATTGCCGAGCCGCTTGCCGGGGGCCCGCCGCTCGACCCGACGGGTGGGCGGGAGGATCTCGCCGCGCGGCGCCTGCGGATGGTCGGCCCGAGCGCGTTCGCCGCCGATCCGCTGCGCGTCCTGCGCGTCGCGCGCTTCGCGTGCGAGCTCGGCTTCGCCACCGAGCCGGCGACCGTCGCGGCGGCGCGCGAGGCGGCGACCCGGCTCGCCGACGTGGCTCCGGAGCGCAGCTTCGCCGAGCTCCGGCAGATCGTCGCGGCACCTGATCCCGTCGCCGGCATGCGGCTGCTGGAGCAGCTCGGCGCAACCGCGGTCGTGCTTCCGGAGCTGCACGCGCTGACCGGCGTCGAGCAGAGCCGCTACCACCACCTCGACGTGCTCGAGCACACGCTCGCGGTGCTCGCCGAGACCGTCGCGCTCGAGCGCGATCCCGCGGCCGCGCTGGGAGCGGAGCACGCCCCCGCGATCGCGGCGCTGCTCGCCGAGCCGCTCTCCGACGAGCTCACGCGCGCCACCGCGCTGCGGCTCGGCGCGCTCTTCCACGACGTCGCCAAGCCGCAGACACGCGGCGTCACGGGGGAGGGGCGGATCACCTTCTTCGGCCATGACGCGGCCGGCGCCGAGGTCGCGCGCGCTGTGCTCGGCCGGCTGCACACGAGCGAGCGGCTGCGCGCCCACGTCGCCGCGCTCGCCCGTCACCACCTGCGGCTCGGCTTCCTCGTGCGCGAGCGCCCGCTCTCGCGCCGGCAGGAGCACGCTTACATGCGGGCGTGCGAGCCGGTCGAGGTGGACGTGACGCTGTTGTCGGTCGCCGACCGCCTCGCCACGCGCGGGCGCAAGGCGGAGGAGGCGATCGCGAACCACCTCGAGGTCGCGCGCGCACTGATCGGCCCCGCGCTCGCCTGGCGCGCGAACGGCCCGCCGGCGCCGCTGATCCGCGGCGACGAGCTCGCCGACGCGCTCGGGATCGAACGCGGGCCGCGGCTGGGGGAGCTGCTGGCGGAGCTGGAGGCGGCGACGTACGCCGGCGAAATCTCCACCCGTGAGCAAGCGATCACTCACGCGCGCTCGAAGCTCTAAGCTGCGCGGATGGCTCAAACACCCGTTCTCTGGCAGATCAAGGTCTCGCACTACAACGAGAAGGCGCGCTGGGCGCTCGACTACAAGGGCCTCGAGTACCGGCGCCGCACGCCGTGGCCGCCGCTGTTCGCCTCGCTGCCGGTCGCATGGGTGCTGACGCGCGGCACGACGACGACGACGCCGGTGGTGCGACTCGACGGCAAGGCGATCGGCGACTCGACGAGGATCATCGCCGCGCTCGAGCAGCGCAACCCCGACCCGCCGCTCTACCCCGCCGATCCCGAGCAGCGAGCGCGCGCGCTGGAGCTGGAGGAGTACTTCGACGAGCAGCTCGCGCCGCAGATCCGCCAGCTCGTGTGGCTCTCGACCGCGCCGCACCCGCGCACGTTCCTCGCGGCGGCGATGCCCGACACGTCGCCTGCCGTGCTCGCGGCGTTGCGGCCCGGCGCTGCGATCACCGCGGCGCTCGTCAAGCGCCGCTACGGGGCGAACGACGGCGTTCGCGAGGAGGCGAAGCGCAAGGTGCGCGCGGCGATGGAGCGGATCGAGGCCGAGCAGGGACCGGACGGCTACCTGGTCGGCGACGCCTTCAGCGTCGCCGACCTGGCGGCGGCAGCGCTTTTCTCGCCGCTGATCCAGCCGCCCGAGCGGCCGTTCCTGCCACCGGTCCCCTACCCGGAGCCGCTGTTGAGCCTCCAGCAGGAGCTGTGCGCGATGCCGGGCGCCGAGTGGGTCCGCGAGATGTACCGCCGCCACCGCGGCGCGTACGCCGGAGCGGGGCGCTAGGCGGACGCGCTGCCGCTCGGCGCCGTCGCCGCTTCCGGCGAGCCGGCCAGCCGCCGCGCGATCGCCGTGCAGAGCGTGACCGCGGCGGAGACCGTGCCGTGGTCGACGTTCTCGGCGGTGTCGGTCGGCCAGTGATAGTTGGCCGGCACCTTGAGCTTCGTGACGGAGCCGATCGCGGTCGTCGGGTAGCCGGCGCGCAGCGCGATCAGGCCGTCGGTCGAGTTGCGCAGCCGCAGGCCGCGGCGCAGCTGCACGCCGCTGGCGGCCGCGCAGTCGGCGACGAGATCCTTGAAGTCGTCCGGGTAGTCGCGCATCCGCAGCATCCCCTCGCCCTCGATCAGCGCCAGCTCGGGTGAGCCGACCGTGTCGACGCAGACGACGTGCGTGCGCGCGGGGTCGAGCGCTGGGAAGTGGCGCCGCGCGAACGCCTGCATCCCCTCCATGAAGCCCTCCTCCGAGCCGGTCGAGACGAGCAGCACGCGCAGGCCCTCGACCGGCTGCTCGGCCAGCTCGGTCGCGAGCCCGAGCAGCGTCGCGACGCCGGTGAGGTTGTCGTTGGCCCCCGGCACCGCGTCGCGCGCGCCGATCTCCGCGAACGTCGCCGCCGAGCCGAGCGCGAGCACCGTGCCGGCGCCGAGCACCCGCCGGCTGCGCGCGAGCGCGCCGAGCGCGACGAGCAGCGGCCCCGCGATCACCGGCGCCATCAGCGGCGGCGAGGTGTCGGTCCGCTCCAGCAGGCCGGGCGCGAGACGGTCCACCAGCGGCACCACGCCGGGGTGGAACAGCAGGCCCCAGTGCGCCGCGTCGTGATGGGCGACGAACACGACGGTCCGCGCGGCCGACGCGTCGCCCGTCTCGGCGACGACGTTCCACGTCGGGCGGCGCGGCAGGAAGCGGCGACGGAACCACAGCCGCCCGCCGCCGACGTCGTCCCAGATCGCGGCTGCGGCGAAGGCGCCGAGCAGGGTCGCGATGGCGCGCTCGCCGCGGCCGCCGCGACGCGCGAGCAGGCCGGCGAGGCCGGCGAGCGCGTTCGGCACGCCGAGCGGGAACCAGTAGCCGCCGTGCGCGCGCTCCTCCTCGACGCCGGCCGCGCAGCCGAACTCCGACAGCTGCGCGGCGATCCACTGCGCGGCCTCGCGCTCGCCCGGCGAGGCGGACGGCCGGTCGATCGCCGCAAGATGGGCGATCGCATCGCGGAGATGGCGACGATCGGGCACGACCGTCCGCAGGCTACCGCTAAGCTGGCCGCGTGAGCCCCGGTGACTGCATCTTCTGCAAGATCGTGGCGGGAGAGCTGCCCGCGACGCGCGTCGACGAGGACGAGCGCACGATCGCGTTCATGGACATCAACCCGGCGACGCGCGGCCACGCGCTCGTGATCCCGCGTGCGCACGCCGCCGACCTGCACGAGATCGGCGCCGAGGATCTCGGCGCGTGCGCGGTCGCCGCCCAGCGGCTCGCCGACCGGATGCGCGAGCGGCTCGGCGCCGACGGCGTCAACGTCATCAACTCGTGCGGCTCGGCGGCATGGCAGACCGTCTTCCACTTCCATCTGCACGTCGTGCCGCGCTACGTCGGCGACCCGCTCGAGCTGCCCTGGATTCCCGCGCCCGGCGATCTCGACGAGATCGCCACCGCGAGCGCGCTGCTGCGCGGCTGACCTGCCGGTTCCTGGTAGCTTGCCCGCGACAGACCGGGCACTGCACCCGGTGAACACCAGTCCGCGGGGGCGCGCGAATGGCAACGGGAACGGTCAAGTGGTTCAGCGACGACAAGGGCTTCGGGTTCATCACGCCCGATGACGGAGGTCGCGACCTCTTCGTCCACTTCAGCGGGATCGCGGGCGACGGCTATCGCTCGCTGGCCGAGGGCGTGAAGGTCTCCTACGAGGAGGAGCAGGGCGACAAGGGGCCCAAGGCGGTCAACGTCACCAAGCTCTGAGACGCTCGCACGGGGCCGGCCAGCGCTCTTTCCGCGCCCGACTGGTGTTGAATGGGCGCATGAAGCGCATTCTCTACGGCGCAGCCCTGCTCGTGTGTGGACTGGGCGTCGCTGCCTCCCCCGCCTCCGCCAAGCTCTATGAGCTCGGCGCCACCCCGGACGCCGTCACCGCGGCGTGCCCTACCAACTGCTTCGTGGTGACGCGCACGACGGCCCTGCAGGTTCGCTCCGGAAGCATCAAGTACCCGACGACCGTGCCGCGCACCGGCCGGATCGTCGCGTTCACGCTGCAGCTCGGCTCGCTCAGCGACAAGCAGATCCATTTCTTCAACTCGACCTACGGCGGCACCTCGCGTGTGCAGCTCACCGTGCTGCGCGGGAAGCCCAAGCGCGTCTTCGAGGTCGTCGCGCAGACGGGCATCTTCAAGGTCCAGCCGTTCTTCGGCACGACCGTGCAGTTCCCGCTCAAGACGTCGCTGTCGGTGAAGAAGGGCGACGTCGTCGCGCTGTCCGTGCCGACGTGGGTCCCGGCGCTTGCGGTGAACCTCCCGCAGGAGAACGGCTGGCGCGCCAGCCGGCCCGACCAGTGCAACCAGTTCCTGCTGCAGACCGCGCAGCTGATGATCGGCAACGAGGCGGCGTACAAGTGCCTCTACCAGACCGCGCGCGTCACCTACACGGCGACGCTCATATCGACACCGGTGGCGCCGAAGCCGCCGCCGAAGAAGAAGTAGGAGCGACGCGCGAGAGCACCGGGCGTCGGCGAGCCGTGGCTCAGCAGGCGCCCGGGTTCTGGTCGCAGAAGCTCTGGTAGTTCGCGCCGCCCGAGTTCGCGGGCGGGGTCGTCGTGGTCGTGCCCCCTCCACCCGTGCTCGGGGCACCCCCGCCGGCGGTCGTCCCGCCCGTATCGCCGCCGGTGCCGGTCGTGCCGCCGGTGTCGCCGCCCGTGGCGGCCGTGCCGCCGGTGTCCGTCGCCGTCGCGCCGCCGCTGGCGTCGGTCGTCGTTGTGGTCGTGGTCGTCGTCGTGCTCGCAGTGCTGGCCGAGGAGTCCGGCAGCGTCGCGCCGGTGTCGACCGTCAGCGGCGGCGTGTCGAGCGTGCTCGCCGACTGCGAGGAGGAGCCGCACGCGGCGACGCCGAGAGCGCAGAGCAGCCCGAGGAGCAGCGCTGCGACGAGGAGTGCGTACGTGCGGCGGGGCACGATGGAGGAGGCTACCCGCCGATCGGCGCCATGCGACGGCCGCAGTGGGGGCAGTCGTTGAGGTCCTTCTGCGCGAACTGGTCGCAGCGGTCGCAGACGCGCAGGTTCTCGACCGCCCATGGCAGCTCCGACGGGGTCGGCGCGAACGGCAGCAGCTGGGCGACGACCTCGAGCGGCTCGCCCGTCTCGCGGTCCACGTACGTGCGCCCGGCCTCGGCCTCGAGCACGATCTCGCGGCCCGTGGAGGGCGTGCGCATGCGGTAGCGCTGACGAGTTCTCACGCGCGGCATCCTAGCAACGCGCACGACCGACCCCGCCGCCGCGCCGGTGCCTACGCTACGCGCCGTGCGCGTGCTCGTCTTCCACGGCTTCCTGCTGCAGGGCACGGGCTCGAACGTCTACAACCTCAACCTCGTCGCCGCGCTCGTGCGGCTCGGCCACGAGGTGCACCTGCTGTGCCAGGACCGCGCGCCGCAGGAGCTGGCGTTCGTCGACGCCGTCGGCGACTGGGACGACGGCGCGCTGCGCCTGCGCACGCTGCGCGAGCCGGTGCGCTGCACCGTCTACCGCCCGACGCTTCCCGGCGGGCTGCTGCCCGTCTACGTCGCCGACCGCTACGACGGCGTCGAGGCACGTCCCTATCCGGACCTGAGCGAGGCCGAGGTCGACGCCTACCTGGCGGCGAACGTGGCGGCCGTGCGCGAGGTGGTGGCGCGTGCACGGCCCGACGTGGCGCTCGCCAACCACCTGATCCCGGGCCCGCTGGTGCTGGCGCGGGGTCTTGGCGACATCCCCTACGCGGTGAAGATCCACGGCAGCGCGCTCGAGTACACCGTCGTGCCGCACCCCGAGCGCTTCCTGGCGCGCGCACGCGAGGGGCTCGCGCCGGCGCGCGGCGTGCTCGTCGGCTCGCGCCACACCGCCGAGCGGCTGTGGACGACGCTGCAGGATCCGGCGCTGCCGGCGCGCACGCGGCTCGGACCGCCGGGCGTCGACGTCGCACGCTTCGTCCCGCGCACGCCTGCGCAAGCGCGCGTAGGCGTTGCGCAGCTCGCGGGGGCACTGGCCGCGCGCGCTGACGCGACGCCCGCCGGCACAGGCGACACCGAGTCCGCGTTCGCGCGCGACGACGCGGCTGCCGCGGGCGCGCTCTCCGACGTCGCAGCGGGTGCCGAGGCGGGCGATCGGCTCGTCGCGTTCGTCGGCAAGCTGATCGTCTCGAAGGGGATCGACCTGCTGCTCGCCGCGTGGCCGCTCGTGCTGCAGGCGCAGCCGCGCGCACGGCTCGTCGTCGTCGGCTTCGGCGCCTACCGCGCCGGCGTCGAGCGCTTGATCGCCGCGCTCGCGGACGGGGATCTCGCTGCCGCCGCCGCGCTCGCGGCGGAGGGTCGTGAGGCGGAGGGCGGACCGCGGGCGCCGCTCGTGCACCTGCAGGCCTTCCTGGAGAGCCTGTGGGAGCCGGGCGAGCGCGAGCGATATCTCGCCACGGCGGGCACGCTGCGCGAGCGCGTCGTCCTGACCGGTCGCCTGGATCACGACGAGCTCGCCGAGCTGCTGCCCGCATGCGAGGCGCAGGTCGTCCCGAGCACGTTCCCGGAGGCGTTCGGGATGGTCGCGGCCGAGGCGGCGGCCTGCGGGGCGCTGCCCGTCTGCTCCGACCACTCGGGGCTGGCGGAGGTCGCGGGCGCGCTCGCGGAGGCGGTGCCCGTGCCGGTGCGTCCGTGGCTGGCGTTTCCGGTCGGCGCCGGGTCGGTGCGGGCGATCGCCGAGCGGGTCGCGGCATGGCTCGCGGTCGACCCCGACGTGCGCGAGCAGACGCGCGCGGCGCTCGTGGAGACGGTGCGCGAGCGGTGGTCGTGGGAGGGCGTCGCGAGCGGCGTCGTGGCCGCGGCGGAGGGCCGTCTCGACGCGCTGCCGGAGCCCGAACCGCTGTCCTGAGCGCGGGCGCGTCGGACGTACTGGCGCATCAGCCGCACGCTCGGATAGCATCCCGCCGGCAAGATGGTCTGGATCGTGCGGAGAGGAGCGGCGTTCGCCGCAATGGCGACGGCCGTGGCCGCTGCGGTCGCGTTCGCCGGCTGCGGCGATGTCAAGGGCGAGCACGCCGATCTCGTGCAGGGCAAGCAGCTGTTCGTCGCCAAGTGCGGCTCCTGCCACACGCTCGCCCGCGCCGCCACGAAGGGCACCGTGGGACCGAACCTCGACGCCGCGTTCGCGCAGTCGCTGCGCGACGGCTTTCACCGCGACACCGTCGCGAGCGTCGTCAAGCGCCAGATCAACCAGCCCGCGACGTTCGGCGTGATGCCGGCGAAGCTGCTCGAAGGCCAGCAGGCGGTCGACGCCGCCGCCTACGTCGGCTACGCCGCCGCGCGGCCGGGGCAGGACACGGGCGCGCTGGCCAGCGCCGTCAAGGCGGTCACGCAGAGCAGCGCCACGGCGAAGGGCGGCAAGCTCGAGATCGACGCCGACCCCAACGGACAGCTCGCCTACACGGTCTCGAAGGCGACGTCGGCTGCGGGCGCGCTCGAGATCGACTCAAAGAACGCCTCCTCGACCCCGCACGACATCGCGCTGCAGGAGGGCACGAACGGCAAGGTCCTCGGCCAGGGGAAGACCGTCTCCGGCGGCGGCGTCTCGACGGTGAGCGTGAACCTCAAGCCGGGCACCTACACGTTCTACTGCACGCTCCCCGGCCATCGCGCGGCGGGCATGCAGGGCACGCTCACCGTCAAGTAGGCGTTCCGCTGACGCGCGGAACGCGCGCCGCGCCGCCGTTGGCGTTTCGTTCCTCTTCGTCGTACGTCTTCGACGCCGACCAGAAGAACCAGCACGTCGCGATCGCCATGATCACGATGTCGAGCGTCATCATCGTGCCGCCGGCGGTCTGCTGGTCGGACAGCGCGGAGAGCCCCTCGCGCGGTCCGGAGCCGTACGAGCTCTCGTAGAGGACCGTGCGCGTGAAGACGAACATCATCCCGAGGAACATCGTCGACATCCGCGCCGCGAAGATGTAGCCGATCTTCCACAGCTGACCGCCCATCCGGCGCCGCAGCGGCTCGATCACCGGCCACCACAGCAGCAGGTTCGCGGCGATGAAGCACTCATGCTGGAGCGCGTGCAGCAGCGGGTGGCGCAGCGCGCCCTCGAACAACACGGAGAGGTGCCAGGCGTAGATCGTGAGCACGTAGAGCGGCAGCGCGACGAGCGGGCGGCGCAGGACGCGGAAGACGCGTCGCAGCCAGTGCTGATGGGCGAGCGCCACGAGCGCGGGGCGGGGGAGGTAGAACAGCAGCAGCGGCGCGCGCAGGCCGACGAGCAGGAACGGGGCCGCGACGTCGCCGATCAGCAGGTGCTGGGCCATGTGGGCGCTCAGCAGGTCGCCGTCGTAGGCGTCGGGCGGGCCGAGCAGCCCGATCGCGAGCAGCGCCATCCCGATCCACCAGCATGCCTGCTGGCCGCGGGAGACGGACAGGCGGCGCCGACCCACGATCCGCACCGCGCGCACGTACAGGCCGGCCGCGAGCAGCAGCAGGACGGCGACGACGGGGTCGAACGCGAATCGCACGACGCCTCAATGGTGCCGCGTTTGCGGCCCGGGCGGTGTGCTCACGTCAGGGCGCGCACGACGAGCACGATCGCGACGATCGCCGCGACCGCCACCGCCACGTAGAGGAGCGCGCGAAACGCCTCCCCCTCGGAACGCAGCGGGTTCAGCATCTACAGCAGGTAGACGCTGCTGTAGACGATCACCCACATCACGTCGACGAAGTGCCAGTAGATCCCCGGCACCTCGACGCCGCGGTGCTCCTCGGCGGAGTAATGGCCGCGGAACGCGCGCACCGTCACCATCGCCAGCAGCACGAGCCCGATGAAGACGTGGGCGCCGTGCAGGCCGGTGAGCCCGAAGAAGACGGAGGCCTGCGCGCTGTTGGACGGCGCGAAGCCGATGTGGACGTACTCGTTGATCTGCACGAACAGGAACGTCGCCCCGAGCAGGAACGTCGCGAGCATCCCGGCCTTCAGGCCGGTGCGGTTGCCGCGCTTGACCGACTCGAGCGCCCAGTGCAGCGTGATCGACGACGAGAGCAGGATCGCGGTGTTGAAGCCCGCGATCAGCTTCGGCAGCTCCGTGCCGACCGCCGGCCAGGGGTTGGCGTCGACGACGCGGATGAAGAAGTAGGCCGTGAAGAAGGCCCCGAAGACCATGATCTCGGAGATGATGAAGAGCAGCATCCCGAGCAGCTGGGGCTCGACGCGCGAGCTGCGGTGCGCCTCGGGCGGACCGTGGTGCTCGGCCGCGTCGTGTCCGTGCAGCGCTGCTGAGGCGGCCTCCATCAGGCGGCCTCCGCTCCGGCGTGGGCGGACTCGACGTCGCTGACGACGTGCTCGACCGGCGCCGCGGTCGCCCGCTGCACGCGGTCGACGAGGTTGCTTCTGAGCCAGCGCGAGCGCATCTTCGGCAGCGTCGAGACGACGATCTCGTCGACGCGGTAGAACTGCAGCGCGTTCATCACCGCGGTGAAGGGGTCCGGGTCGCCGATGCCGCCCGTGGCCGGTATGCCGGCCTCATCCAGGCGGCTCAGCAGCGCGGCGAGTCGCTCGCGCGCCTCCGCGGTGTGCCGGCCGTCGCCTCCGGATTGGGGCACGATCACGGTGAAGCGGTGGGGCGACTGCTCGGCGCGGGTGCGCAGCGCGTCGAACAGCGGGCCGCCGGCGGCCGTCTCGTTCGCGACGACGAGCGTGTGGGCGATCTCCGCGCGGTCCGCGTCGAGATCGACGACGACGTGCTCCACCGGCAGCTCGGTCGCCTCCTGGACGCGCTCGATCAGGTCACGGCGCAGCCAGCCCGAGCGGGTCGCGGGGTGCGTCGAGATGATGATCTCGTCGATCGCGTACTCGCGCACGGCGTCGAGGACCGCGTTGAAGGCGTCGGGGTCCATCACGTCGCCGCGCGCCTCGATGCCGACCTCGCGCAGCGCGGAGAGCGTCGCCTCGACGCGGTTGCGGGCGGCGTCGCGCACGGCCTCGTCGTAGATCACGTAGCCGGACTGCGGCTTGTTCTGCGGGGCGATGACGACGAAGCTGGCGTCGCCCTTGGCGGCGCGCGCCTGGATCGCCTCGATCAGCTTGCGGCCGCCGTGGGTGTCGTTCGCCACTACGAGGACGTTCGCCATCCGCCTCACCTCACTCGCTTGTCGGGCCCGACGCGCCGGCGCCCGCGGGCACGGCCTCGGTCGGGGACTGGAAGATGCCGTGGACGGCTCCCGGCACGCCGTACTCGTACGGACCGCCGACGACGGTCGGCACGTTGTCGAAGTTGAAGATCGGCGGCGGCGAGGAGACCTGCCACTCGAGCGTCATCGCGCGCCACGGGTTCGCGGCGGCGCGCGGGCCGCCGCGCCAGCTGGCGACCATGTTGTAGAGGAAGACGAGCATGCTGAGGCCGAGCAGGAAGCTCGCGATCGTGATCGCGAGGTTCATCGCCGCGAACTGGTCGGCGTAGTCGGCGACGCGGCGCGGCATGCCCTGGATGCCGATCACGTGCATCGGCCCGAACGTCAGGTTGAAGAAGATGAACGTCGCCCAGAAGTGCAGCTTGCCGAGCCGCTCGTCGTACATCCGCCCCGTCATCTTCGGGAACCAGTAGTAGATCCCGGCGAAGATCGTGAAGAGCGAGCCGCCGAACAGCACGTAGTGGATGTGGGCGACGATGAAGTACGTGTCCGAGACGTGGATGTCGAACGGGATCATCGCGAGCATCACGCCGCTGATCCCGCCGAGCGTGAACGTCGCCAGGAAGCCGAGCCCGAACAGCATCGGCGTGTCGACGTGCAGCACGCCGCGCCACAGCGTCGCCAGCCACGAGAAGATCTTGATGCCCGTCGGCACGGCGATGATCGCGGTCGTGATCATCATCGGGATGCGGACCCACGACTGCATGCCCGAGACGAACATGTGGTGGGCCCAGACGGTGAAGCCGAGCACCACGATCGCGATCAGCGAGAACGCCATCATGCGGTAGCCGAAGATCGGCTTGCGCGCCTTCACCGACAGCACCTCGCTGATGATCCCGAAGCCGGGCAGCATCATGATGTAGACGGCCGGGTGCGAGTAGAACCAGAAGACGTGCTGGTACATCAGCACGCTTCCGTCGCGGCCGGCGCCGACGAACGCGTCGAAGAACTGGAAGCCGAGCGCGCGGTCGAGCAGCACGAAGAACTGCGAGGCGGCGATGAACGGTGTGGCGATCACGACCAGCAGCGACGTCGAGAAGTTCGCCCACACGAGCAGCGGCATGCGGAAGAAGCTCATCCCCGGGGCGCGCATCGTGATGATCGTCACGAGGAAGTTCAGCGCCGTCGCGATCGACGAGGCGCCGGCGAGCTGCACGCCGACCGTGAAGAACAGCTGGCCGAGGGGCACGTCGGTCGAGAGCGGGGCGTACGCGGTCCAGCCCGTCGCGAACGCGCCGCCGGGGGCGAGGAAGCTCGAGAGCATCATCGTGCCGGCCAACGGCAGCATCCAGAAGGAGAGCGCGTTCAGGCGCGGGAACGCCATGTCCGGCGCGCCGATCATCAGCGGGATCACGAAGTTCGCGAGGCCGGCGAAGACCGGGATCACGAACAGGAAGATCAGCAGCGCCGCGTGGACCGAGAAGAGCCCGTTGAACGTCGCGGTGTCGACGAACTGCATGCCGGGCTGCGCGAGCTCGGCGCGCATCAGCATCGCGATCAGGCCGCCGACGAAGAGGAAGAAGACCGACGTGCAGACGTACTGGATCCCGATCACCTTGTGATCGGTGTTGACGCGGAAGTAGCTGCGCCAGCTCGTCGCGCCGTGGGAGGAGTGGTCCTCCGGGCGCGTCGGGCGACCCGCCGCCCAGTAGAACCAGTAGTCGAAGCAGCCGAGCCCGACGAGGATGAAGAGCGGCACGGCGATCAGCGCGACGGTCGTGATCGCGGTGCCGTCGTCCCACGTGTTGTCGAAGTGCATCGCCGTGCGCACGACGCCGACGAGCACCCACGCGAACGCGAGCCCGAGCACCGCGAACAGCGCCGCGCGGTACCAGCCGGGTCCTCTGAGCTTTGCGGTCATCGGGTGGGCTCCTCCATCACTTCGACACGGTAGCGAGGTAGGCGACCAGCCCGTCGAGCTGCTGCTTGGAGAGCGACTGACCGAAGCTCTGCGGCATCAGGTTGGCGCTGTAGCCCTTGGCGATCACGGCGTTGGGATCGACGATCGAGGTGCGGATGAAGGCGTCGTCCTTGCCCTTCAGCACGGTGTCGAGGTCCGGGCCGGTCGTCCCGGTGCTGCCGGCGTCGGCGAGCGTGTGGCAGCTGGCGCAGCCGGCATCGCCGGTAAAGGTGGTCTTGCCGAGCGCCGCGAGGTCGGCCTTGCCGAGCGGCTTGCCGGCGCCGGCGTTCGCCGGGGCGGGCGGCTGGCCCTGCTTGGCCAGCCAGGCGCGGAACGCGGTCGGCGTCACGACGTAGGCCGTCGAGCGCATCGTCGCGTGCCCGAGGCCGCACAGCTCGGCGCAGACGACCTGGTAGGTCCCGCGTACGGTCGGCGTCACGCGGACGTGCGTGGTGATGCCGGGCACCGCGTCGATCTTCATGCGGAAGGCGGGGACCCAGAAGTCGTGGATGACGTCCTTGCTGCGGATGTCGAAGCGCACGGGCCGGTCCTCGGGCAGGTAAAGCTGCGTCGAGGAGATCGGCTTGCCGCCGGCCTGCGGGTAGGTGTAGGTCCAGGCGAACTGCTCGCCGGTGACCTTGACGACGAGCTCGTTGCGATGCACCTTCTCGATGTCGCGCAGGACCGTGTAGGCGTAGCTCGACAGCGAGACGAGGATGATCGCCGGGATCGCGGTCCAGACGACCTCCAGGCGCGTGTTGCCGTGGATCGGCGCGCCGTCCTGGAGCTCCTGGCCCGGACGCATGCGGAAGGCCCAGACGGAGTAGAGGATCACCGTGACGACGCCGACGAAGATCGGCACCGAGACGATCATCAGCACGTCGTAGAGGGTGTCGATCGGGGCCGCCTGCTTCGCGGCATCCGCCGGGAACCAGTTGATCCACAGGCCGAGCGCGATGCCGATCGCCGACGCGATTGCGCCGATGATCACCATCTGGATGATCGGGTGCCTACGCACCGTTGATTCCTGTCGCGAGCACCCTCACCGATTCTCCGGTGCGGGATCCTACGCGACGGGCGCGACGAACAGCAACACGGTCCGGGAGACCGCGCTCGCGACGCTTCGAGCGAGCCGCTCAGGCGGCGCGCTGGAACGGCGTCGGCGCGCCGTGGGCGCGCGTGCGGTACGCCGACGGGACGGTGCCCAGATGGCGGCGGAAGGTTTTCGCGAACTGCGCCGGCTGGCGATAGCCGACACGCCGCGCGACCTCGCGCACGGTCAGGGAGCCATTCGCGAGCAGGCCCGCCGCGCGTTCCATCCGGACGCGGGTGAGATGCTCGCGGAACGTCGTGCCGCCGATCTCCGCGTATGCGCGCTGGAGCTGGCGGCGGGACGAGGCGACCCTGCGTGCGATGTCGTCGAGCTCGAGATCCGAGGCATACTCGACCTCGACGATCCGCATTGCCTCTGTGTACAGCTGCGTCCGGTGGCGGACAGTTCCTGGTCGTTGCATGGGCACACCCAGGTACGTGCGAGGCAGCCGATCGGATTGATCCTGAGAAAAGCTGGCGCGTCGGCAGCCTTCGGCTCACGTCGTCTGCGTCGGGAGGATCGGCGTTCGCCCCTTGCCCGACGAGTATGCTTGAGCCAATCGTTGCAAGCGAGACGGAGGGTGACGATGCAGGTTCGCGAAGGCATGTCGGCGACGGCGCTCACGGTCGGGCCGGGGCATACGCTGCGCGAGGCCGCCCGCCTGATGCACGAGCGCGGGATCGGCTCGGCGATCGTGCTCGACGCCGAGCAGCCGGGACCCGGGCTGCTGACGGAGCGCGACCTGCTCACCGCGATCGGCCGCGGCCTCGACCCCGACCGCGAGCTCGTCGGCGACCACCTGACGACAGACGTCGTCTTCGCCGCACCTGAGTGGTCACTCGAGCAGGCGGCCTGCGAAATGGTGCGCGGAGGGTTCCGTCACCTCGTCGTGGTGGAGCACGGCGAGCTCGTCGGCGTGCTGTCGATGCGAGACGTCGTGCGGTGCTGGACCGAGGACGGGGCGGCCTGCGAGCTGCCGGCGATGACGGGAACCTCGGGCCGCTGAGAGCGCCGTCGCTGGTGAACGGCGGTCATCGAGGGGGAGAGGGTGCCTGCCGGGGTGCGTGGCCGCACACGATCTGTGGGATCCGGGGATGCGTGTCGGTCTGAGGTCCTATGGGGACCTAAAGTCTCCACGCATCCGGCCGCAGCGCCTGACCCGCTTCCCTCGATGCCCGCCGTTCAGCGCGGGCAGCGCAACGCAGGCGCTAGGAGTGATGCTCAGGCGGGAGCGCAGCGATGTCGCGGCGCGTCGAGGCGATCCACTTGAAGACCGTCACGACGAACAGGGCGACGCCGACGATGACGAACACGAGGCCGAGCGTGATGCCGATGATGGCGAACGTAATGCCCGCGGCGCAGAGGATCGGCAGCAGGCTGGGGCCGGGAAGGTGGATCTCCTCGCCGGCCGGCGGGGTGTCGTGCTCGGCCGGGCTCATCTACTGGAGGTAGATCGCGGCGGCGAGGAACGACGCGCCGAACATCAGCACGCAGACGGCTGTCGCGATCAGGGCCGAGCGGATGTTCTTGCGGGCGAGCTTACGGTCCATTGCGCGGCGGATCCTACAGCTTGACGTCGACGACCATCGCGACGAACAGCAGCGCGAGATAGAGCAGCGAGAAGAGGTAGAGCCGCAGCGCGGCGCGGCGATCCGGCTTGCGCTGCAGGCGGACCGCCAGCACGAGGAAGGCGGTGCCGAGGGCACCGGCCGACAGCGCGTAGATGCCGTCGAACAGACGTCCGGCGAACGGCAGCAGCGTGACCGCGACGAGCAGGAAGCTGTAGAGCGTGATCTGGCGGCGCGTCTCGCCTTCGCCTCGCACGACGGGCAGCATCGGGATGCCGACCTTCGCGTACTCGTCCTTCATGAGCAGGCTGAGCGCCCAGAAGTGCGGCGGCGTCCAGTAGAAGACGATCGCGAACAGGTAGAAGGCGGCCGGGTCGAGCGAGCCCGTCACGGCGGCCCAGCCGACGAGCGGCGGCACCGCGCCGGCGGCGCCCCCGATGACGATGTTCTGCGGCGTCGAGCGCTTGAGCCAGAGCGTGTAGACGAACACGTAGCCGAGGAAGCCCGAGAGCGCGAGGCAGGCGGCGGTGAGGTTGACCGCGAGGCTCAGCTCGGCGAACGACAGCGCGGCGAGCACGATCCCGAACACGAGCCCGGCGCGCGGCGAGATGCGGCCGGAGGGGATCGGGCGCGTCGCGGTGCGGGCCATGCTCGCGTCGATGTCGCGGTCGTACCAGTGGTTGACCGCGCCGGCGCCTCCGGCCGAGAGCGCCCCGCCGAGCAGCGTCAGCAGGATCAGTTCGACGGAGGGGCTGCCGGCGACGAGCATCGTCGCGACGGTCGTCAGGAGCAGCAGCAGCTGCACACGCGGCTTCGTCAGCGTGACGTAGTCCGCCACGAGCTGGCGGATGCCATGCGCTGCGAACGCAGGCTTGACGGCGGAGCTGATGCGCGAGGCTTCCACGACCGACTGGAAGCCTAGACCGTGACCGTCGGCTGCGGAGCCGGCGCGTCCTGCTCGAGGCCCGACTGGCGCTGCACCTGGCGGCGGATGTCCTTCATCGGCTCGACCGAGCGCACGCGCGGAACGACGTCGAAGTTGTTCACCGGCGGGGGCGACGTCGTGAACCACTCGAGCGTGTTCGCCTTCCACGGGTCGGGACCGGCGAGCGCGCCGTGCTTGAGGCTGCGCATGAAGTTGATCACCGAGATGAGGATCCCCAGCCCGAGCACGAACGAGCCGACGGTCGAGATCTGGTTGTAGACGGTGAGGCCGGCGTCGGCGGGGTACTGGTAGACGCGCCGCGGCATGCCCGAGAGGCCGGCGGCGTGCTGCACGAGGAACGTCAGGTTGAAGCCGACGAACATCAGCCAGAAGGAGGCCTTTCCGACCGTCTCGTTCAGCATCCGGCCCGTCATCTTCGGATACCAGTAGTAGAGGCCGCAGAAGATCGTGAAGACGGCGCCGCCCATCAGCACGTAGTGGAAGTGCGCGACGACGAAGTAGGTGTCGGTCAGCTGCCAGTCGACCGGGAAGACGGCGAGGAAGATGCCGGTGATGCCGCCGACGACGAAGATCGAGATGAAGCCCGCGGCGAAGTAGACCGGCGTCTTCATGTCGATGTTGCCGCGCCACAGCGTCGCGATCCAGTTGAAGATCTTCACGCCCGTCGGCACCGCGATCAGGAACGAGGAGAGCATGAAGAAGCCGAGCACGACGGTCGGCACCGGCACCGCGAACATGTGGTGCGCCCAGACGAGCGCGGCGAGGAACGCGATCACGACCGTCGAGGCGGCGATCGCCTTGTAGCCGAAGATCGGCTTGCGCGCGAACACCGGCAGGACCTCGGAGATGATCCCGAAGCCCGGCAGGATCATGATGTAGACCTCGGGGTGCCCGAAGAACCAGAACAGGTGCTGCCACAGGATCGGCGAGCCGCCCTGGCTGGGATCGAAGAAGTGCGTGCCGAAGTTGCGGTCGGTCAGCAGCATCGTCACCGCGCCGGCGATCACCGGCAGCGCCAGGATCAGCAGCAGCGCGTAGATCAGGATCGCCCACACGAACAGCGGCAGGCGGCCCCAGCCCATGCCGGGCGCGCGCATGTTCACGATCGTCGCGTAGAAGTTGACCGCGCCGACGAGCGAAGAGATGCCGGTGATGTGAATCAGGTAGATCCACGCGTCTTGGCCGCCGCTCGGCGAGTAGAGGTGGCTCGAGAGCGGCGTGTAGCTGAACCATCCGGCCTCCGGCGGCTGCCAGAAGAGCGACGAGTAGAAGACGATCCCGCCGAACAGCAGCAGCCAGTAGGAGAGCGCGTTCAAGCGCGGGAAGGCCATGTCGCGGGCGCCGATCATTAACGGCAGGAAGTAGTTCGCGAGGCCCGCCATCATCGGCACGACGAACAGGAAGATCATCGTCGTCCCGTGCATCGTGAAGAGCTCGTTGTAGTGCTCGGGGGTGAGGAAGTTGTTGTTCGGCACCCCGAGCTGGATGCGCATCAGCAGCGCCTCGACGCCGCCGATCAGGAAGAACGCGAACGTCGTGACGATGTAGAGGATCCCGATCTTCTTGTGATCGGTCGTGGTGATCCACTCGGTCCACTTCGCGCGCGACGGGCCGGCCTTGACCTCGTGGGCGATCACCTGGGGCACGGGGCGCAGTGTGTAGTCGCTCGTTGCCATGGTCGGGTCGGGTTCCTTTGCGGCTCGGGGTGGGGCGGTCAGGAGCTGGGGTCGAGGACGCCGTCGCGCGTGAGCTGCTTGCCCAGCTGCTGGACCTGCGTGTTGGCGGCGGTGATCGCGCTCTTCTGGGCGGCGAGCCACTGCACGTACTGGGCCGGCGTGACGACGCGCACGCGCGCGGTCATGTCGGCGTGGTTGCGCCCGCACAGCTCGGCGCACTGGCCCTTGTAGAGCGCACCCGCGTGGGGGGCCTTGAACCAGGTGAAGTTCTTGTAGCCCGGCACGGCGTCGAACTTGCCGCCGAGCTTCGGGATCCACCAGGAGTGGATGACGTCGGTCGCCTCGATGTCGAGCACGACCGTCGTGTTCGCCGGCACGACCATCTCCTGGTAGGAGTACGGCACGCCGAACGCGTTGCTCTGGCAGGCGGCGCCGTAGGTGAAGCGCCAGATGTACTGGCGCCCGGTCACGCAGATCGTGAGCTTCCTGCCGTCGGGCGGGGTCGGGGCCGTCGTGGAGGCGGTCAGCACGCCGTCGGCGACGTTGAGGCCGCCCGGGTCGCTGTTCGGCGGGTTCTGGATCGAGCCGAGCTTCACGAACGTGATCGTCGCGAGCGCGACGAGGATCAGCGCGGCGGCGACGGTCCAGGAGATCTCCAGGCGCGTGTTGCCGTGGATCTGGGCGGCGACGCGGCCCTTGCGCGCGCGGAACTTGATCAGCGAGTACAGCAGCGCGCCCTCGACGACCACGAACACGACGATCGCGATGTAGAGGATGATCTTGTAGAGCGAGGCGATCTCGTTCGCGTTCGGCGATCCACCCGACTCCGGAGTCAGGAAGCTCGCGAACGCGCCCGTCGCGAAGACGAGCGAGACGGTGCTCGCGAGCAGGAGCGCTGCGAGCAGGCGGCGGCGGAAGGAGGCGTCGGGTCGCAAGGCGGCGCGGATTCTACTCACGACGCGGCGGAGCGCCACGCCAGGGGTGGGAGGGGCCGGATTCGGGTGTGGATCATCGCCCGGTGAACGCAGCCGGCCGCTTCTGCAGGAACGCGGTGACGCCCTCGACGAAGTCCGTCGTGCGCGCCGCCTGGTGCTGGATCTCGGCCTCGAGCTCGAGGTGGTCCTCGAGGCCGGGGTAGCACCACGCGTTCAGCTGGCGCTTGGCGCCCGCGTAGGAGCGCGTCGGCCCGGCGGCGAGCCGGGCGACGAGCGCGTCGGCGGCGTCCTGCAGCTCGTCGTCGGCGTGGACGGCGTTCACGAGCCCCCACGCGAGCGCCTGGGCGCCGCCGACGCGCTCTCCGAGCATCGCCATCTCGGTCGCGCGCGCGAGCCCGACGCGCGCAGGGATGAAGGCGGAGGAGCCGCCGTCCGGCACCAGCCCGATGTTGACGAACGCGAGCAGGAAGTAGGCCGACTCGGCGGCGAGCACGAGGTCGCACGCGAGCGCGAGCGAGCAGCCGACGCCGGCGGCGGCGCCGTTGACGGCCGCGACCACGGGCTTCGGGAGCGCGCGGATCCCGGTGATGACCGGGTGGTAGCGCTCGCGCAGCGAGCGCAGCAGGTCCGGCGCGCCGTCCTCGGCGGGCATGAACCCGGCGGACAGGTCGGCGCCGGAGCAGAAGCCCTTGCCGGCGCCCGTGATCAGGACGGCGCGCAGCTCGTCGTCCTCGCCCACGCGCGCGAGCACGGCCTGCAGGTCGCGCGTGAGCGTCTCGTCCCACGCGTTGCGCTTCTCGGGGCGGTTCAGCTCGATCCGCGCGGCGGCGCCGGAGCGGTGGAGGTTGACGGTCTCGTAGGCGTGCACAAGCTCGTAGTCGATCATCCGCGGGACTCTATGGGAGCTGCTCTGGCGCCCGCGCCGGGAGACGGTGCTCATATACTGCGCGCGCTTTGCGGAAGTCCACGGCCATTCGAGCGGCGGCCTGGTCGATCGTCGTGGCCGGGGCGGCCGCTCCGGTCCTCCGGCGTCGCGTGCGGCTGCCGAAGTCGGCCGTGATCGCCGGCGCCGCGGCGGCGCCGGTCGCCCTCTGCATCGCCACGCCGCGCACGCGCGCCCGCGACGTCGCCGCCTGTGCGCTGCAGATGTGGGCGTACCTCGCCGCATACGAGATGCCGCACGACGACGCCGAGGCGCTCACGCGGCGCGTGCGGATCGACTACCCGGTGCGCGTCGACCGCCTGATCGGCCTCGGCACGCCGCCGACACTGCGCCTGCAGCGCCTGCTGCCCGCGCCCGGTCAGCTGCGCCGCTACGAGAAGGTGCTCGTGTGGACGCACTGGCTGTGGTTCACGGTCCCGCACGCCGCCTGCGCCTACGTGCTGATCCGCCGCCGCGAGCGCTTCGGACGCGCCGCCGCGCTGACGTATGCGGTCTTCGATCTCGGCGCCGTCGTCTACTGGCTCGTGCCGACCGCGCCCCCCTGGTATGCCGCTGCGCACGGACGCCTCGAGGACGAGCGCACGCCGCGCGTGCGGCGGGTGATGATCGAGTACGGCGAGCAGTTCTGGAAGCACCGCTGGGGACCGCTCTACTCTGTGCTCGGAGGTAACCCCCTGGCTGCAATGCCCTCGTTGCACTTCGCCACGTCCGTGAACGCCGCCCACCTGCTCGCAGAAGCCGGGCCGGTCGAGGGCGCCGTCGGCTGGACGTACGCGCTCACGCTCGGCGTCGCGCTCGTCTACCTCGGCGAGCACTACGTCGTCGACCTGCTCGCCGGGCTCGCGCTCACAGAGAGCGTGCGCCTGCTCGCGCCCGTCGCGGCGCCGCACGTCGCGCGCGCCGCACGCGTCGTCGAGGCGCTCGAAGCACGGGCGCGCGGGTAGGAGAATGCGTATGGCCGAGGAAGCAACCGACCGGCGGGTCGCCGACATGAACGGCGCCTCGACGGCGCCGGTCCCCGAGCCGCACCGCCCTGCGGCCGACGACGACGAGGAGATGCCGCGCGTCACGCTGACGCGCCGGCGCGCGATCGCCTTCGGCGTCTTCGTGCTCGCCTCGATCGCCTTCCTCTACTTCGTGCTGCCGGAGATCAGCGGCGTGACGGAGACGCTCGACCGCGTACGCGACGGCGATCGCGCGTGGCTGGCCGCCGCGCTCGGCTTCCAGGTGCTCGCGACCGTGAGCTACGTGATGATCTTCCACGGCATCCACGTGCCGCCCGGCTCGCCGCTGACGCACCGCGACAGCTACCTGATCACGATGGCGAGCCTCGCCGCGACGCGCCTGTTCGCGGCGGCCGGGGCCGGCGGCGTCGCGCTGACCGCGTGGGCGCTGCGGCGCTCGTGCATGGAGCGGCGCGAGGTCGCGACGCGGATGATCGCCTTCCTGGTGCTGCTGTACGGCACCTACATGCTCGCGATGATCGTGTGCGGGATCGGGTTGCGCGAGGGCGTCTTCTCGGGCCGGGCGCCGTTCGGCCTGACGATCGTCCCGGCGATCCTCGCCGGCGGCGTGATCCTCGTGATGCTGCCGCTCTCGCTCGTCCCGGACGACATCGAACGGCGCGTGATCGGGCGGATCGCGCCGCGCAACCCGCGCGTCGCCCGCTGGCTGCGGCGGATCGCCTCCGGCCCCGCGTCGCTGCGCGACGGGGTGCGCTTCGCGCTGATCAAGACGATGCACCCGGACCTGGCGATGCTCGGCGTCGTGACCTGGTGGGCGTTCAACATCGCGATTCTGTGGGCGTGCTTCCACGCCTTCGGGGAGCCGCCGCCGCTCGCCGTGCTCGTGCAGGCGTTCTTCGTCGGCATGCTCGGCAACCTGCTGCCGATCCCCGGTGGGATCGGCGGGGTGGACGGCGGCATGATCGGCGCGCTCGTCGCCTTCGGGGTCGGGGCGGACATCGCACTGCTCGCGGTCCTCTCCTACCGTCTGTTCGCGTTCTGGCTGCCGACGATCCCGGGCGTGATCGCGTATGTGCAGCTGCGGCGGCGCGTCGGCGACTGGCGCGCGCGCATGGCACCCGCTTAGATGGGTGATTCCGGCCCGCACGAGGCGCTATACTTTGTGAAGTATTGGATTCCGAACGGAGCACCATGGCCAGCGACATCGACGACGTGATCATCATCGGCAGCGGCCCCGCCGGCTACACGGCCGCGCTCTACACGGCGCGCGCGAACCTGCGCCCGTTCGTGGTCGAGGGCTTCGCGTGGGGCGGCCTGCTGCAGCAGACGACCGACGTCGAGAACTACCCCGGCTACCGCGACGGCGTGATGGGGCCGGAGATGATGCAGGAGCTGCGCGACCAGGCCGAGCGCTTCGGCACGCGCTTCCTCACCGACGACGTGACGAAGGTCGAGCTGACCGACGGCGGCCTCCAGACCGTCTGGGTCGGCGACGAGTCCTTCCGCGCGAAGGCGGTCGTGCTCGCGATGGGCGCCCAGCACAAGAAGCTCGACGTGCCCGGCGAGGAGCTGCTCAGCGGCCGCGGCGTGAGCTACTGCGCCACCTGCGACGCCGCCTTCTTCAAGGAGCACGAGACGATCATCGTCGGCGGCGGCGACTCGGCGATGGAGGAGGCGATCTTTCTCGCGAAGTTCGCCGAGCGGGTCACGATCGTCAACCGCCGCGACGAGTTCCGCGCCTCCCCGATCATGCTCGACCGCGCGAAGGCGATGCCGAACATCGAGTGGGCCACGCCCTTTGTGGTCGACGAGTTCGTCGCGGGCGAGAACGGGTCGCTGGCGTTCGCGCGGCTGCGCAACGTCGAGACGGGCGAGACGCGCGAGCTGCCGGCGACGGGGGCGTTCATCGCGATCGGCCACGTGCCGCAGTCGGAGCTCGTGACGGGCCTCATCGAGCTCGACCCGAACGGCTACGTGCTGACCGAGGGCGGCTCGACGCGCACGAACCTGCGCGGCGTCTTCGCCGCCGGCGACCTCGTCGACCACACCTACCGCCAGGCGATCACGGCGGCGGGCTCGGGCTGCAAGGCCGCGCTGGACGCCGAGTGGTATCTGCGCGACACGCCGCCCGAGGTGGCCGCGCGCACGGCGTCACCGGCTGCCGCGGAGGCCTGAGGCTCAACCGCCGAGCAGGTCGGCGGCGCCGGCGGTCGTGAGGGCGCCGGCGAGGGTGCCGAGGAGGAGCTGGATCAGCTCGTCCTTGCTGATGTCGCGGTGGTCGAGCCAGTCGATCACGACGCCGTCCATGAACCACAGCCACGCGCGGGCGGCGGCGCGGAGCTTGGGCGGCGGGGCGCCGGTGACGCCGAGGCCTTCGAGGATGCGCGCTGAGGTGCGGCTGCGGACCTCGTCGATCAGCGCGCCGACCTCCGGCACGCTCCCGGCGCTCTCCATCAGCTTGCGGTAGGCGACGTCGTGCTCCTCGATCCAGGTCAGGAACGCCTCGAGGCTGCCCGCGAGCGCCTCCGCGGGCGGGACCCCCGGCTGTGGCTCGGTGCGCAGTCGCAGCTGCTCGGCGGCCTCCTGCAACGTCGCGACGAACAGCACCTGCTTGCTGGGGAAGTAGTGGTAGAGCAGCGCCTTCGAGATCCCCGCCTCGTGCGCGATCCGCGCCATCGAGAGTTCGGCGAAGGCATGGCGGGCGAAGAGGTCGGCGGCCAGCTCGAGCAGCTGGGCCCGCCGCTCGTCGACGTGCATGCGCGTGTAGGCGGGCTCGCTCATCGAGTGAAGTGTAACCATCTTGCTGACCGACGGTAGATAAGCCTCAGAAGCTTGTCAACCGATGGTCAACAAGGAGCGCGCACGATGGAGGAGACACAGATCGGCACATGCGAGCAGCGGCTCGGGGAGCGCTTCGGACTCGGCCCCGGGGAGTCGCTCGAGGACCTGATCGGCGGCCGCGTGCTGGCGTGGGTCGGCGGGCTGGCGGTGCTGGTGGGGATCGTGTTCCTGCTCGCGATCGCCGTCTCGCGTGGGTGGATCGGGGAGGAGGCGCGCACCGTGCTCGCCGCGCTCGGCTCCGCCGGGCTGCTCGGCGCGGGTGTGTCGCTCCACGAGCGCGGACGGCGCACCGACGCCGCTCGCGCCGCGTCGGCGGCGGGACTGGCAGGCCTCTTCACCACCGTCACCGTCGCCTCGCGCGTGTACGAGCTCGTGCCCGCGCTGCTCGGGATCGTGCTCGCGCTTGGCGTCGGCGCGCTCGCGACCGCGCTGGCCGTGCGCTGGACCTCACGCGGGCTCGGGGCGCTCGGCGTCCTTGGCGCGGTCGCCGCGCCGCTGCTCTCGGGCGCGCCCTCCGACGGCGCGACGATGGCGATCCTCTTCGTCGCCCTCGCCGCCGCGGGCGGCGTGCTGCTGTGGCAGCGCTGGGACTGGCTCGCGCTCAGCGCGTTCGCGCTCGCGACGCCGCAGTGGTTGTGGTTCCTCTTCGACGGCGCCTCGCCGGTCCAGGTCGTCGCCGCGCTCGTCGCGTTCGGCGCGCTCGGCGTCGCGCTGGCGGTCGGCCACGACGTGCGCGTGCGCGCCGCCGCCCTGCGCTTCCAGCCGGCCCTCCTGCTCGCGCTCAACGCGCTCGTGCTCGCGGTTGCGGGCTGGTTCGCGCTCGACCGGCTCGGCGATCCGGCTGCCGGAAAGGCCTGGCTCGTGGGCCTGGCGGCGACGCATGCCGCGGTCGGGCTCGCCGGCCCGCGGCTGACGCGTGTCTCACAGGACCTGCGCCTGCTGGCGCTCGCGCTCGGCGTCGTGCTGGCTGACGTGGCGTTCGCGCTCCTCACCGACGGGCTCGTGCTCGCGGTCGGCTGGACGGCTGCCGGGGTGGCGTTCGCCGCGTTGCTGCGACGCGTGAAGCCCGCGGGGCGCGACGCGGCCTTCGTGCAGGGCGGCCTCGGCGGCCATCTGGCGCTCGTGCTCGTGCAGGCGATCGCGGTCGCGGACCCGTTGCGGGCGCTCGACGGGGGCGAGCCGCTCTCGGGCGTCGGCATCGCCGCCGTCGTCGCACTCGCGGCCGGCTGCCTGACGTCCGCGCGGCTCGTCGGCGAGCGCCGGCTTGCGTGGTCCTCGGCGCTCGACGCGCTCGGGCTCGCGACGGTCGCGCTGCTCACCGCGCTCATGCTGGACGGCTCGACGCTCGCGCTCGCGTGGATCGGCGAGGCGCTGGCGCTCACGCGGATCGCACGCCGCTTCGAGGACGGCGTCGCCGCCTGGGGCGCGCTCGGATTCCTCTCGCTGGCCGCCGGCCACGCGCTTGCCTTCGAGCTGCCGCCGAGCGCGCTGGCCGACGGCCTCGCCGATCCGCTTGCCGCGGTGCAGAGCGCCGGCGGCGCAGCGATCGCCGCGCTGTGGATCCGCCGCGAGCTGCCTGCGCTGCCGCAACACGTCCGCCGGGCGCTCGCCGGCGGAGCGGCGCTCGGGCTGCTCGGCCTCGCCTCGGCGCTCGTCGTCGGGCTCGGCGCGACGCAGGAGCAGGGTCAGATGCTGCTGAGCGTGTTCTGGGCGCTGGTTGGGCTCGCGACGCTCGTGGCCGGCCTGCGGCACGACGTGCGCGTGCTGCGGCTCGCCGCGCTCGCGCTGCTGGGGACGACCGCGGGGAAGGTCTTCCTGCTCGACCTCGCGACGCTCACCTCGGTGACGCGCGTCGCGTCGTTCGTCGGCTTCGGCCTGCTGTTGCTGGTCGGCGCGTTCGCGTGGCAGCGGTCGCGGCCGCGAGCTCAGCCGGAGCGCTAGAAGACGCTGAAGTCGATCTCGAGCGTCGGGTCCACCGCGAGCGCGGCGTGGAGGGACCCGGCGAGCGAGGCGACGAGCAGCTCGCGGAGCTGGTCGGCGGTGAGGTCGCGGTGGGCGAGCCAGTCGAGGCTGACGCCCTCGATGAAGCTGAGCCAGCCCTCCAAGACGGCGCGCAGGGCGGGGGAGGGCTCGGGCTGGTGGGCGACGCCCTCGGCGAGCAGTCGCAGGAACTCCGCGCGGTCGCGGTCGCGGATCGCGCGGACCTCCGGGTCGGAGCCGAGGCCGGCGACGACGAGCGCGCGGAAGCGCTCGGAGGCCTCGTCGACGAACTCGAGGTAGGCGTCGAGCGTGCGGCGCAGGCGCTCGGCGGGCGGCAGCGCCGGGTCGGGCTGGGCGAGCTCGAGCAGCTCGTCGGCCTCGGCGCGGATCGTCGCGAGGTAGAAGCCGCGCTTGCTCTTGAAGTAGTAGTAGAGGAGGCCCTTGGCGACGCCGGCGGCCGCCGCGACGTCGTCGATCGAGAGCTCGTCGTAGGCGTGGCGCGCGAACAGCTGGCGGCCGATCGCGAGCAGCTCGGCGCGCCGGTCGGAGGTCGGCTCGGCGCTGGTAGCAGGCACCGCAACTGTTTCTTGACTTCCGTTCAAGGTGTTGTCTATCGTACTCGCCATGAGCTTGAACGATGTTCAAACCCCCGCGAATACCCGCACCGCCGCCGACCTGATCTCCTACGAGGACCTCTACGCCCGCTGGGAGCAGGGCAACTGGCGCGCCACGGAGCTCGACTTCACCGAGGACGCGCGCCAGTGGCGCGAGGAGCTGAGCGACTTCGAGCGCAAGGCCGCGCTGTGGAACTACTCGCTCTTCTTCTGGGGCGAGGACGCGGTCGCCGACAACCTCTCGCCGTACATCGACGCGGCGCCGCTGGAGGAGCAGAAGTACTTCCTCACCACCCAGCAGGTCGACGAGGCGCGCCACGCGGTCTTCTTCAAGCGCTTCATGCACGAGGTCTGCGGGCTCGGGGACGGCCGCGCGGCGAGCGGGCTGAACGCGATCCGTCCGCAGCTCACCTGGGGCTTCAACAAGGTCTTCGGACGGCTCGACACGATGGCCGACGAGCTGCGCAGGGACCGCTCGCCGGCGAAGCTCTCCGCCGCCGTGACGCTCTACCACATGGTCATCGAGGCGACGCTCGCCCAGCCCAGCCAGCACTTCATCACGTCCTACCTCGAGGAGCGCGACCTGATGCCCGCGTTCCGCGAGGGGATGACGCAGATCGCGCGTGACGAGCAGCGCCACATCGCCTTCGGCGTCAAGCTGCTCGCCGACGTCGCCTCCCACGACGAGCGCTGCCGCAAGGCCGTCGCCGACATGCTGCGCGAGGTCACCCCATGGGGCGCCGCCGTGCTGCAGCCGCCCGGCTGGGACCGCAACTACACCGAGGTCTTCGGCTTCTCGCTGGAGGACATCGGCGAGGAGGGCGTGACCTCGCTGAGCACGAAGATGCGCAGCGCGGGGATGCCGATCGAAGAGCTGCCGGGGCCGCCGGTCGTGCCGCAGGACCTCACCCCGCGCGAGACCGCCACCCGCGGCCCGCTGCTCGTGCAGGCCGGCCTGCTCGGCGAGAAGCAGGCCGCGCCGCCGATGGACGCCGCCTCGATCGAGCTCGTGATGGACACCGTGCGCCGTCAGCTGCCCGACACGAACGGGACGAGCCTCGCGGTGCGCTTCGCCTTCACCGACGCGGAGCCCTGGACGCTCGAGCTCGGCGGCGGGACCGCGCGCGCCGAGCGCGGCGGCAACGGCCGCGCGGACGTGACGCTGAAGACGAGCTGGTCCGACTGGCTCGACATCGCGGGCGGGCGGATCACGCCGGGGCAGGCGGTCCTGCGCCGCAAGCTGCGCCCGAGCGCGCGGCTCGGCGCGCTGCCGAAGCTGCCGGCGATGCTCGGCGGGCACGCGTAGCGCGCTCGCTCAGCGGCGCGGGACGCGGCGATGCCTGAGCTCCGCCGCCCATAGCGCGAAGCGGACGGCCTTGCGGCGCTTGAGGTGGTCGTAGCGCGCCTGCGCGTGGTCGCGCTGGTCATGGACCGCCGCGAGCGCGGCCCGCATCTCGGCGAGCAGGCGCTCGTGCTCGCCTCGCAGGAGCTCGAGCCGCTCGCCGAGGCCGGCGAGCGCGCCGACCGCGTCAGGCCGCGGCGCCTGCTCGACCTCGTACAGCGCGGCGCCGACGCGTGCCGCGTAGGCGTCCCAGTCGAGCTGGATGGCGGCGGAGCGGCGTCCGCGCTCGGCCAGCTCCGCCAGCCGCGCGGGGTCGCGCAGCAGCGCCTCGACGGCGGGTCTCATCTGCTCGACGGTGTCGACGACGACCGCGCCGGAGGCCTCGTCGAGACCGGTGGCGAACTCGTTGCTGGCGAGCGCGACGGGCACGCAGCCGAGCAGCCGCGCCTCGCCGGCGATCCGCGCGTGCCCCTCGATCCGCGACGGCCACAGCAGCACGCGGGCGGCGCCGACGCGCGCCAAGAGCTCGTCGTGCTCGACCTCCTCGATCGCGTCGACCGAGATCCGCTCGCCCAGGCTCGTGGCGACCGACTCCGCCAGCGGCGCCCAGCGATTGGCCTGCAGCCAGGCGACGTCGACGCGCTTGGCGGGCGGCTCGGCGACGGTGGACGGGCTGCCGTTGCCGATCGAGCGGCAGGGGACGCCGGCGTCATGTGCGAGCTGCGCCATGCGCGGCATGTGCGTCCACAGCGTCAGGCCGAGCTCTGCGGCCCCGCGGAAGTGCTCGGGGCGAGCGAGCACGGCGCGCTCGGCGATGAGCGGCGAGGCTCTGCTCCACTTGCCCGGCACGAACGGCCAGCCGAACAGGCCCGGCGGCGCGAGCAGCATCATGATCCCGCGCGCCTGCGAGAGCACCACGCGGGCGATCGACCACGGGTCCTCATAGCCCTCGGGGATGACGATCAGGTCCTCGGCTGCGGGCCGGCGCGGCGTGTCCGGCAGCTCGGGTCGCACGCCGGCGGCGACCGCAAGCCGCTCGAACGCCGACGGCAGCACCGGTCCGCGCAGCTCGACCCGCCAACCCGACGCCGCCGCGGCGAAGGCCAGCTCGTGCAGCGTGCGGATCCCGCCGCCGATCCACGGCGCCGTGACCGGCATCGCGGGCGGCAGCTCCAAGCCGTCGCCGCCGCCGGTGTAGACCACCAGGCGGCGCGCGTCACGCTCCTCCGTCACGCGCGCATCGTAGAACGGCGCCGGCTACGGCGACAGGACGATCTTCAACGCCTCGCGCGCGTCGTACATGCGGTACGCCTCGGGCGCATCGGCGAGCGCCATGTGGTGGGTGACGAGCGGGGTGGGGTCGAGGATGCCGGCCTGCATCAGTGCGAGCACGCGGTCGACGTGGGCGATCACGTTCGCGAGGCCGAGCCGCAGGGTGAGGCCCTTCAACCAGGCGAGCCCGAGCGGGACCTCGCCCTTGCCGGCGTAGGCGCCGATCCCCGAGACGGTCCCGGCGTCGCGGGTGAGGCTGACCGCGAGCGCGAGCGGGGCCGGGTCGCCGACCGCGTCGACCGTCACGTCGACGCCGCCGCCGGTGGCCGCGCGGATCGCCTTCTTCGGGTCCTCCTCGGTCAGGTGGATCGGCGTGGCGCCGAACTGCCCGGCCATCGCGAGGCGGTCGGCGACCGTGTCGATCGCGAACACCTGCGCCGCCCCGCTTGCGCGCGCGGCCTGCACCGCGCACAGCCCGACCGGGCCGAGGCCGAGCACCGCGACCGTGTCGCCCGCGCGCGTTCCGGCATGCGCGACGGCGTGGTAGCCGGTGCCCATCACGTCGCCGGCGAACAGCGCGACGTCGGCCGACATCTCCTCCGGCACGCGCCGCAGCGTCAGGTTGGCGCGCGGCACGAGCAGCTGCTCGGCCTGGGCGCCCTGCAGGTCGCCGAGCTTGGAGCCGTGGCCGAACGTCCGCCCGCGCTCGCAGCGGTGGTAGTCGCCGCGCACGCACGCGACGCACGTCGCGCACGCGGTGTGGAAGCAGCCGAGCACGCGGTCGCCGACCGCGACGCGCTCGACGTCGTCGCCGACCGCGAGCACCGTCCCGACGAACTCGTGGCCGATCGTGAAGCCCTTCTCGACGGGCACGCGGCCGTGGTAGATGTGCAGGTCCGAGCCGCAGATCCCCGTCGCCTGCACGCGCACGATCGCGTCGTCGGCCGCCGCCAGCTCGGGGTCGGGGCGCTGCTCGAGCGCGACCTCGCCGGGGGCCTGATAGGTGACGACGTGCATCGCTTACTCGCTCTCCTGGTCGTGGATGAAGAAGCCCTCGCCGGTCGAGCGCCCGAAGCGGCCCGCGAGCGCGAGCCGGCGCAGCAACGGGGCGGGACGGTAGCGCTCCTCGCGGTACTCGTCGCCGAGCGCCACGAGGACCGTGAGGACGTGGTCGAGCCCGATCTCGTCCGCCCACGCGAGCACCCCGCGCGGGTAGTTGAGGCCGTGGATCACGCCGGCGTCGACGTCGTCCGGCGTGCCGACGCCCTCGCCGACGGCGAACGCCGCCTCGTTGACGAGCTGGCAGACGATCCGCCCGAGCACGAGCCCGGGCGCGTCGCCGACCCACGCGCTGTGCAGCCCGAGCGTCGCGAAGAACCGCTCGGCGGCTGACGCGGCGGCGTCCAGGCTGTCCGGCCCGCGCGTCAGCTCGACGAGCGCGCCGGGCTCCAGCGGCGGCAGCGCGTGGAAGCCGACGGCCGAGCCGCCGGGGTCGAGCGTGGCGAGCGAGCCCTCGTGGCAGCAGATCGCCTGCGGGCCGCCTTGCAACGGCGGGTCCTCCTCGGTGCTGCCGCAGTCGAGGATCAGGAACGGCGCCTCGCCCTCCGCCTCGGCGGGGGCGCGGACGTCCCAGCCGGCCTCCTCGGCGCGCACGCGCAGCAGCTCGGCCAGCGTCAGCTCGCCTGCTACGACGACGAGGCCGTTCCCTCCGCCGGCCTTCGGCGGCTCCGGATCGTCGGGCCGGTGCGGGCCGTCGCGGTAGTCGTAGAAGCCGCGGCCGGCCTTGCGTCCGGTGCGGCCGGCGGCGACCATCCGCGCGCTCAGCGGCGAGGGCCGCCAGCGCGGCTCGCCGAAGCTCAGCTCGTGGAAGGAGCGCGCGACGTCGAAGCCGACGTCGACGCCGACGAGGTCCATCAGCTCGAACGGACCCATGCGGAAGCCGCCGCCGAGGCGGCAGCAGCGGTCGACCTCCTCCACGGAGGCGATCCGCTCGGTCACGAGCCGCAGCGCCTCGAGCCCGAACGGGCGGTTGACGCGGTTGACGAGGAAGCCGGGGCCGTCGCTCGCGTCGATGACGACCTTGCCCATCGCCGCGCCGAGCGCGCGGGCGCGCGCGAGCGCGGGCTCGCCGGAGTCCTCGCCGGCGACGACCTCCAGCAGCCGCATCAGCGGCGCCGGGTTGAAGAAGTGCATGCCGACGACGCGCTCGGGGTGCGTCGCGGCGGCCGCGATCGCGGTGACGGGGATCGACGACGTGTTCGTCGCCAGCACGCAGTCGGGCGCGACGATCTGCGACAGCTGCGCGTACAGGCCGTGCTTGAGGTCGAGGCGCTCGGGTGCGGCCTCGACGATCAGCTCGCAGGGCGCGAGCGCGTCGAGTGCGTCCACGGGCTCCAGGCGGGCGCTGGCCGCCTCCGCGTCCGCGCCGGACCAGCGGCCGCGCTCGGCGCCCTTGGCGAGGTTCGCCCGCAGCGTCTCGACGCCGCGCGCGAGCGCCTCGGGCACCGGGTCGTGCAGCAGCGTGCGCGCGCCGGCGAGGCACGCGAGCTGGGCGATCCCGCCGCCCATCGTGCCCGCGCCGAGCACGCCGACGGTGGCGGGGGGTGGGTGGGCGGGATCCTCTCCCTCGCTCATGTCATCGCGTTGATCCCGGTCGCCGCGCGACCGATGATCAGCTTCTGGATCTGCGAGGTGCCCTCGTACAGGGTCGTCACGCGCACGTCGCGGAAGTAGCGCTCGACCGGGTGGTCGTCGACGTAGCCCGAGCCGCCGTGCACCTGGATCGCCGTGTTGGCGGAGCGCACCGCCGCCTCGGTCGCGAACAGCTTCGCGATCGACGTCTCGGTCGTGGACGGCCGGCCCTGGTCCTTCAGGACCCCGGCGCGCCAGGCGAGCCCGCGCGCGGCCTCCATGTCGACGACCATGTCCGCGATCATCGCCTGCACGAGCTGGAAGCTCGCGATCGGACGGCCGAACTGCTCGCGCTCTTTCGCATAGGCGACGGAGGCGTCGACGCAGCCCTGGATCACGCCGACGCAGCCGGAGGCGACCGAGAAGCGGCCGCTGTCGAGCGCCGACATCGCCACCTTGAAGCCCTCGCCGACCTGGCCGAGCAGCGCCTCGTCGGGCACCTCGACCTCGTCGAGCGCCAGCTCGGCGGTGTCGGAGCCGCGCAGGCCGAGCTTGTGGTGGATCTCCTGCGCGGTGTAGCCGGGGTGGCTCGTGTCGACGAGGAAGCAGGCGAGCCCGCGATGCGCGAGGGCGGGGTCGGTCTGGGCGAAGATCAGCGCGACCTTCGCGTGGCTGCCGAGCGAGATGAACATCTTCGAACCGGAGATCGACCAGCCGCCGTCGACCTTCTTCGCGCGCGTCTTCTGGTTGGCGGCGTCGGAGCCGGTGTCGGGCTCGGTCAGGCCGAAGCAGCCGAGCCACTCGCCCGAGCACAGCTTCGGCAGGTAGTGCTGCTTCTGCTCCTCGGTGCCCCACTTGAGGATCGCCGAGCAGACGAGCGAGGTCTGCACCGAGACGACGGTGCGCATCGAGGAGCAGCCGCGGCCGACCTGCTCGACGACGAGACCGTAGGAGATGTAGTCGAGCCCGGAGCCGCCGTATTCGCGGGGGACGATCGCGCCGAGGTAGCCCTGTGCCGCCATCTTGGCGACGAGCTCGAGGTCGAAGTGCGCGTTGCGGTCGTTGTCGCGTGCGCGCGGGACGATCTCCTTGTCGGTGAAGTCGCGGGCGGTCTCGCGAATCAGCTGCTGCTCGTCGGTCAGGTCGAAGTCCATGGCGTCCTTCTCGAGGTTGGGCGGCGCCGAACGCTACCGCCCGCATGGTCCTCGACCCGCCGGTTCGATCGCGGTTCGCCGTTGCTCCCGACCGCGGGGGCAGGATGCGGCCGGGAGCGGCGGACCGTCGCCTCCGCGGCCGGCCCGTGCCGGGCCGACCGCGGAGCGCCGTGGTGGGACTAGATCGCGGGTGATGGGCTGACCGCGATCGCCACGGCCGACGAGACGCCCCGCTGGTTGACCGGGCCACCGGGGACGAGCGTGCGGAACTGGACGCTGCCGGCGGCGACGAGCTTCGTCGACAGCGAGTAACCGGAGCCTGGACCGACGCGCCCGACCGCGATCGAGCGCCACACGCCGCCGTCGAGGCGCTGCAGGAAGATCACGTGATGGGTCTTGTCCGGCTGGACGGTGCCCGTGAACGAGACCGTCTCGCCGACGACCGCGGTCGTCGCGCTCGGGGCGATCGAGACGACGTCGTGCACGCCGATGAAGAGCGCGGCCGTGTGACGGCTGCGGTCGGTCGTGACGCGCACCTTGTAGATCGCGTTGCGCGTCGGGCTCTGCGTGAACGTGTACGCGCCATTGGCGTCGGTCGTGCCGGCTGCGAGCGGGCGGAAGCGGCCGCCGAGCTCGTTGCGGCCATAGAGCGTCACCGACGTGTTCGCACCGTTGTCGAGCGTGCCGGTGATCGTCAGGCTGGAGCCGAAGTCGATCGACGTCGCGCTCGCGCCGATCGTGAAGCCGGCGATCTGCTCCTGCTCGACGGTGATCGAGATCGGCGTCGACTCGCCGCGCAATACGCGGCGGTCGTTGCGCACGACCGTGCGCAGCGAGCGGTCGCCCGCCTGGCGGAAGCGGTGCAGGATCGCGTAGTGGCCGCTCGCGTCGGTGTTGCCGCGGTCGATCGTGCGCCACTGGTCGCCGTTGATGCCGACCTGTGCCTGCAGGATCACGTGCTCCCCGGCGTGCGCGGGCGAGACGGAGCCGGTGAACGCGATCGGCGTGCGCGTCAGCAGCGGACCGGTCGGCTGGTCGAGCGTGACCGTCGCGTGGACGCGCGGGGGATGGTGCGGATGGTGATGGCGATGACGGTGCGCGGACGCCGCGGACGGCACCGCGAGCGCAAGGGCCGCGACGAGCGCGGCGGGCAGAGCGAGACGTGGACGCACAGAAGCCTCCGTTGCTGGCTGGGTGATGGGGATCCCCTCCCGTTGCTCCTCCGACGCTGCGCGGAAGGGGCGGATCGCCTGTTTGAACACTGGTTGCGCGATCGAGTTGCGCACTGTGCGGCGGTCGGCGGACGCATGCACGCGCGGAGGTAGACTCGGTCGCAGCCCATGGATCCGTTCGTCATCGCCATCGGCGGCTTCCTGGGGATCATGCTCCTGTGGGTGCTCTTCCTCGGAGTCTGGTACCCCGGCTCCGGCGCGGACGTGCTCGACTGGCACACCCCCGAGCACCACGCCGAGAACGAGGGCGTGCGCGAGTCCGACGACCTCGCGCAGATGCTCGAGGGCGTCAACGCGAAGCGGCGCGCCCGCGGCGAGCGCGAGCTGACCTTGCGCGAGCTGCGCGAGGGCAAGCCGCTGACTTGATGACGAATTCCATGACCCCACGCGCGCGGATGGCACGCGTAGACCGTCGCTGGATCGGGGTCATCGGCCTTGCCAATACCGCTGGTATTGGCGGCGTCCTGCTTCCCCCGCCCAGCTCGGTCTCCGCGCACCCCCGCGCACGCGCGGCCATGAAATCCATCATCTAGGCTCCCGCGCCATGGCGCGCGTGCTGATCGTCGGCTGTGGCTGTCGCGGGCAGGCGCTTGCGCGCGCGCTGCGCGAGCGCGGGCATGCCGTGCGCGGCACGACGCGCGACCCGGCCGGCCGGGCGGCGATCGAGGCGACCGGCGCGGAGGCGTGGATCGGCGATCCCGACCGCATCGCGACGATCAGCTACGCGCTCGACGGGGTGACGATCCTCTGCTGGCTGATGGGCTCCGCGCAGGGCACGCCGGACGCGCTTGCGGCGCTGCACGGCTCGCGCCTGAAGATGCTGCTGGAGCGCACGATCGACACGACGGTGCGGGGGCTGCTGTACGAGGCGGCCGGCACGGTCGAGCCGGCGCTGCTCGCGGCGGGCGCCGAGACGGTGCGCGTCGCGTGCACGTACTCGGAGATCCCGCATGCGCTGCTGCGCGCCGACCCGGCTGAGCACGACGCTTGGCTCGCCGGCGCGCTCGCCGGCGTCGAGGAGCTGCTCGCCTTTCAGCGCGTCTGAGACCGCGCGCTACACTCGCTCTAAATAGCTAAAAGGCGATAGGGATTTGGAGGTCGAGTTCGCCATGGCTGAGTATGCGAAGGACGTCCTGGTGGAGCCGGAGTGGCTCGAGCAGCACCTGAACGACGAGCGCATCCGCATCGTCGAGGTGGACGAGAACCCGGCGCTCTACGCCGAGGCGCACATCCCCGGTGCGATCGGCTTCGACTGGAAGCTTGACCTGCAGGACCAGGTCAAGCGCGACTTCCTCGGGGCGGCGGAGTTCGGCGCGCTGTTCGGCGGGCGGGGGATCTCCGACGACCACCTGATCGTCCTCTACGGCGATCGCAACAACTGGTTCGCGGCCTACACGTACTGGTATCTGAAGTACTACGGGCACGACGACGTCAAGCTGCTCAACGGCCCGCGCGAGCGCTGGATCGCCGAGGGGCGCCCGACGACGACCGACGTTCCGAGCCACGCGGCCGCGACGTTCACCGCGCATCCCGGCGATGACGCGATCCGCGCCAAGCGCGACGAGGTCTTCGGCGCGCTGGGCGACGGGCGCAAGCTCGTCGACGTGCGCTCCCCGCAGGAGTTCTCCGGCGAGCTGATCGCGATGGTCGGCTACGAGCAGGAGGGCGCGCAGCGCGGCGGCCACATCCCGGGCGCGCAGTCGATCCCGTGGGCGCAGGCGGTGCGCGAGGACGGCACGTTCAAGTCCGCCGACGAGCTGACCGAGCTCTACGGCGGCAAGGGCGTCCTCTCGGGTGAGCCGATCATCGCCTACTGCCGCATCGGCGAGCGCTCCGCGCACACGTGGTTCGTGCTGCACGAGCTGCTCGGCCGCGACGACGTCAAGAACTACGACGGCTCGTGGACCGAGTGGGGCAACCTCGTCGGCGCGCCGATCGAGACGGGCGCGTGATCCGCTAGGAGACGCGCTCGAGCAGCTCGCCGAGGATGCGCGCGGTGACGCCCCAGACGAGGTGCTCGCCGACGAGGTAGGTGTCGGTCTCGAAGGTGATGCCGCGTCGCGTCATCGGACGCAGCGCATAGCCCTCGGCGAGCGCGCTCAGCGGCAGCTCCATCACCGCCGCGACCTCGCGCGGGCTGGGCGTCCACGCGTGCCCCGACTCGATCAGGCCGACGTGCGGGAACACGAGGTAGCCGGTGACGAACGTGCGCACGGGCGCGAGCGTGCCGACGAGCTCGACCGCCGACGGCGGCAGCCCGATCTCCTCGTGCGCCTCGCGCAGCGCCGTCTCCTGCAGCGGCTCGCCCGGATGGTCGCGCCGGCCGCCCGGGAACGCGATCTCGCCGGCATGGCGGCGCAGGTCCTCGTGGCGCCGCGTGAAGACGGCGTGCAGCTCGCCGTCGGCCTCGAACAGCGGCACGAGCACGGCCGCCTCCGTCTCGCCGGCGGCCAGCTCCGGCGCGGTCGCCGCGGGCGTGGCGGCGAGCGCTCGGCGCAGCTCGTCGCGCAGCTCGCTCATGCGCCGCCGCCGCCGCCGGTCAGACGACGAGCTCGACGCGCTCGTCGAACATGACCTCGCCGTCGAGCGTGCGGTGGATCGGGCACTTCGCCGCGATCACCGACAGGCGCTCGACCTGCTCCTCCGTGAGCGACTTCGGCAGGCGCAGCACGAGCGTGAAGCGCGTCGGGGCGCCCCGCTCGGCGGGCGCGTACTCGGCCTCGACCTCGATCCCGCCGATGTCCCAGCCTTTGCGCTGCGCGTACATCTCGACTGTGATCGCGGTGCACGACGCGAGGCTCGCGGCGAGCAGCTCCTGCGGATTCGGCGCCTCGTCCTCGCCGCCGGACTCCGGCCCCTCGTCGGCCTCGAGCCGGTGCTCGCGCACGTCGATCTCATGCTTGAACGTTCCGGTTCGCCGCGCAGTCGCCTTCATAATTGCGGCATCGTATCGATGCGCGGCGCGTGGGACCCGGAACGCGTCTTCACCATGCGGCGCCGGGCGCCAGCAGCGGGTCGTCCCACAGCCGCTGGTCCTCGCGCCCCAGGCGCCAGAAGCCGACGCCGCCGAGGCCGTGGTCGGCGGCCATGCGGATGCGGTCGCCGATCGTCGCTCCGTCGGGATACCAGACGTCGTGGGCGACGCCGGCGGCGGTGTACGTCGCGTGGTACGTGTCGCTGGCGCTGTCGAGGACGACGGACGCCCCCAGGCCGGGCAGCCGCGGGACGACGTCGTCGTACTCGTAGGCGGTCGCGGGATGGCTCGCGCCGCCGCCGGCCGGCCAGTCCATCGCATACAGGTTGGTTCCGTAGATGAACTTGTGCGGTTGCGGCATCGTCGCGACGTAGTCGGCAATTTGGCGCGTCCACGTTGCATCGTCCTGCGAGCCGGGCACCGAGGTGGACCAGTGCAGGCCCCACGCCATCACGAACAGGTCGTCGACGGGCGAGTTGGCGAGCGCGATGTAGTCGAAGATCCCCGAGCGCGAGTGGGTCGGCACGTCCTTCGCCTTCGGCGAGACGGCAAGCGTCAGCAGCCGGCCGTCGGCGTGCAGACGGTTGGCGAGCTCGGTGACGAACGAGGTCAGCGCGGCGCGGTCGGCGTACGGCCCCGCCTCGAAGTCGAGCGAGATCCCGTCGTAGCCGTGATCGGCCGCGAGCCCGGCGAGCTGGTCGAGCCAGGCGGTGCGCGTCGAGGCGTCCGTGAGGATCTGGTGGATGACCGTCGTGCGCTGGCAGTTGATGCGCGGCATCAGGCGCACCTTGCGCGCCTGCGCCCAGTGCGTCACGAGCGGGTCGTCGACGCCGGCGAGCGTCGCCGAGCTGGTGCAGTCGAAGTAGGTCGGATAGAGGTAACCGATCTCGCGATAGTGGGCGCGGAAGTCCGCGAAGCTCTGGTCGGTCGTCGCCAGCAGGAACGCGTGCGCGCTGCCGGTGCTCGGGACCGGCTCCTGCGTCTGCACGCTCGCCACGGCCGAGGCGGCGCTCGCGTAGCCGAGCCCGTCGATCGCCACGACGGTGAAGCGGTACGTCGTGCTCGCGGCGAGGTTGTCGAGCAGCACCGAGGTCCCCTGCACCTGCTTGACGACGACGCCGTCGCGCAGGATCCGGTAGCCGGCGATCCGCCCGGCGTCGACGTGGCTGGGCTGCCACGTCAGGCCGACCTCGGTGTCGGAGACGGCGAGCGCCTGCACGCCCTCGGGCCGCGTCGGGGCGTGGTGGCCGAGCTCGACCGTGACCGCCGCGCTCGGAGCGCTCGCGTGCCCGGCGCTGTCGACGGCGAGCACGGCGAAGCGGAAGCTGCGCCTCGGCGGCAGCTTCAGCCGCCAGGTCGGCTTGGCGGTCTGTCCGACGGTCGCGCCGTTGCGCAGCAGGCGGAAGCCGGCGGGCTTGCCGTCGCCGCGCCGGCCGGCGCGCCAGTGCAGCGTCACGCCGCGCTCGTCACCGCGGGCGGCGAGGTCCAGCGGGCGGCCCGGCATGCGGAAGCTGATGCGCATGCGGCGCGTGGCGGCGCAGCGGGCGCGGCCGTGAAGCGGGACCAGCGCGACGCTGAAGCGGTGCACGTGCCCGAGCGTGACGGGCACCCGCAGCGCACGGTGGGTCGTCTGGCCGACGACGGTGCGGTCGCGCAGCACGCGATAGCGCAGCCCGCGCCGATGCGCGGCGCCCGCCGGTGCGTGCCAGCGCAGGACGCCTACGGTTGCGCCGAGCGCGCGGCGGAACTGCAGCGCCGACGGGCTTGCGCCCCTGCAGCCGTGCGCCGCCGCGGATGCGGCTGCGGGCAGGCCGAGTGCCGCGGCGACGAGCGCGACCCCGGCAAGAAGGGCGATCCGCCGCCGCAGGGTGCGGCAGGCCAGGCCGGGAGCGTTGCACATGGAGATCCGTCTCCTGTCGTCGATTCGGGGTGTTGCGGGCGCTCGAACGTGCCGCGCAGCGCGTGGACGCGCTGGGCGACGGCCGGCGCGACGCGCGGGGCGATCGCCACGAACGGCGTCGCCGACAGCGGCACCAGCGCGAACGCGAGCAGCCGTTGCCGCAGCATCAGGCCGGCTCCGCCAGCGGCTCCAGCGCCGCGGTCGAGGGACGCGTGCCCCAGTCGGAGCTGCGCGCGGTGAGGATCGCCCAGTAGGTCTGCCACAGCAGGAACACGATGTAGAAGCCGCAGAAGGCGATCCCGTAGATCCAGCGCGGGTCGTAGCGGCGCCGGCGCACGACGTAGTAGAGGCCGTAGGCGAGCGACATCGCGTAGAGCCCGCCGAGGTAGACCAGCGGCGCGCCGCGCCCGCCGAGCAGCGGCATCCACAGCAGCGAGCGGATCGCGACGATCGGCGCGATCAGCGAGATCACCGTGCCGGCGTAGATCTGGATCGAGGCGAGCGGGTGCTTGCGCCAGGCGAAGCGCGCGAGCAGCAGCGACTCGCGCGTCCACGAGCGCTTCCAGCGCAGCTGCTGGCGCAGGAACTGGCGCAGCGTCGAGGGGACCGCCGTGTGCGAGACGGCGTCGGCCGCGTACTTGACGCGCCAGTCGCGCAGCACGAGGTTCGTCAGCGCGCGGTCGTCGCCGAAGGTGGCGGGCGCGCCGAGGAACGACTGCCGCTCCCAGCCGTCGAGGTGCGGGAGGATCGCGGCGCGGCGGTAGACGGAGAAGCAGCCTGAGCAGCACGTGACGCAGTTGAACAGCGACTCCGCGGCCTTCACGACGCGGAACGCGACGAAGTAGCGCACGACCTGCATGCGCGTGAGCCACGAGTCGTCGACGTTCTGGACGTCGGCATGGCCGCAGATCGCGCCGACCTTCGGGTCCGCGAAGCCCTGGACGATCCTGCGCAGCGCGTCGGGCTCGAGCGTGCTGTCGGAGTCGACGAAGGCGAGGATGTCCGCGCCGGTGACGCGGATGCCGGCGGCCATCGCGGCGCGCTTGCCCTGGTTGTGGCCGAGGTCGATCACGCGCACGCGCGGCTCCTGCGCCGCGACCTGCCGGATCTGCGCAAGCGTGTCGTCGGTCGAGCCGTCGTTGACGGCGACGAGCTCGAGCTTCTCCGGCGGGTAGTCGAGCGTGAGCAGCGACCGCAGCGAGCGTGCGATCGCCGCCTCTTCGTTGAACGCCGGCATGACGATCGCCACGTGCGGTTCCAGCCCCGCGTCGCGCGGCGCGCGGTAGGGCAGCGACAGCAGGAAGCGGGCGGCGATCAACGCGACGACGACGAGGCCGTAGACGAGCAGCGCGACGTCGCCGCCGGTCGCGTCGAACCAGAGGCCGTGGTAGGCGATCGCGGCGACGAGCAGGATCCCCAGGTAGACGGCGGCGAGCGTGCGGATCATGGCGTCGGCGCGGTTGGGCTTGGCGGCGGGGGCGCCGTCGCTCGCGGGTGACGCGGGCGGGGCGACCGACGGGGGATGGGGATGCAGGACGTTCATCGCCTAGAGCAGGTGCCGGCGGCGGCCGAGGCGGGTGCGGTAGGTCGCGTCGAGCACGTGGTCGCAGCTCGCGAGCCAGTCGCGGTCGGTGCCGTCGTGCAGGGTCGTGACGACGACGAGGTCGAAGACGCGCGCGTCCGGGCGCGGCACCGAGCGCAGCGTGCGCCCGCTCGGCAGCTTGACCGAGGGCACGCGCGGGTCGTGGTAGGCGACCTCGACCCCGGCGCGCTCGAGCTCGGCGGCGATCGCGAGGCTGGGCGACTCGCGGGCGTCGGCGACGCCCGGCTTGTACGCCATCCCCGCGATCAGCACGAGCGCGCCGTCGGGGTCGAGGTTGCGGTCGTCGAGCAGGTCGAGCGCGCGGCGCGCGACCGTGCCGGGGCGCGCGGCGATCCCGGCCATCGCGATCTCCGTGATCGGCGCGCGCACGCCGGCCGCGCGCAGCGGCGCGAGCAGGTAGTGCGGATCGACCGGGATGCAGTGCCCGCCGACGCCGGGGCCGGGGTAATGGGCGAGGAAGCCGTAAGGCTTCGTGGCGGCGGCGTCGACGATCTCGACCGGGTCGAGCCCGAGGTGCGTCGTCAGCGCCGCCATCTCGTTCGCGAACGCGACGTTGACGGCGCGGAACGTGTTCTCGTAGAGCTTCGTCAGCTCGGCCGCCTCCAGCGAGGAGACGGTGTGGATGTTCTCGGTCGTGGGGGCGAGGATCTCCTTCGCCCTGCGGGCGCAGTCGGGCGTGGCGCCGCCGAGCACGCGCGGGACGGCATGCTGCTCGACGGACTGGTCGCCCGGGTTGACGCGCTCGGGGGCGAACGCGACGGCGACGTCGATCCCGGCGTGCAGTCCGCGCGCGGCGAGCGGCTCGAGCAGCAGCTCGCGGGTGGAGCCGACCGCGGAGGTGGAGGTGAGGATCAGCGTCTGGCCGGGTCGGGCGAGCGCGACGGTGGCGGCGCAGGCTTGCTGCAGCGCCCGCGGGTCGGGGCGCAGCTGCTCGTCGACCGGGGTCGGAACGCAGATGATCACCGCGTCGGCGCCGGCGAGCGCGATCGGGTTGGCGGTGAGGCGCAGGCGCTCGCCGGCGAGCGCGCTGCCGAGGCGCCCGACGTCGGCGCGCGGCAGGTCGACGTGGGTGTCGCGGATCGCGCTGAGGCGCGGCTCTGAGACGTCGATGCCGACGACCTCGCAGCCGGCGTCGTGGAGCGCGAGCGCGGTGGGGAGGCCGACGTAGCCGAGCCCGACGACGGCGACGGTGGGGAGGACGGTGCGGGCGGCGGGGGCGGCGGGCGCCGGAGTGGCCGGCACCGCTTCGAGGATCATCGCGACAGAGGCGGGGGCTTCTTCGAGCTCGGGCTCGAGCACGTGCGCTTCGGACACGGAGGATCCTCCTGGAGGGATCGATGGGCGAATGCGGGGACGCGCGCCGGCTGCCATGGTGGTCCCGGTCCGGCGCGCTCCCCAATTATCGGCAGTCCCCCGCCAGAGGCCATGGTGTCACGACCCCATCCTGACCGTTGATTAAACGACGTGGTTACTCAATCTCGCACCAAACCTACCTATCACGTTTTACGGTGAATGCGAGAACCGCGGCTCGATCGCGATCTCCGTGCGCAGGCTGTTGGCGATGAAGCACTCGCGATGGGCGGTCTCGACGAGCCGGCGCAGCCGCTCCTCGGACACCTCACCGCGGATCGCGATGTGCGGGCGCAGGACGATGCGCGCGATCCGCATCGGCCTGTCGTCCTCGGGCATGAAGCCCTCCGCGTCGTCCTCGTAGGCGACGACGTCGATGCGCGCGCGGGCCGCGACGGCGAGGAAGGAGAGCATCTGGCACGAGCTGGCGGCGAGCACGAGCAGCTGCTCGGGGTTGAGCTTCGCGGGGTCGCCCCGAAAGGCCGGGTCGGACGAGAGCGCCAGCGCGATCGCGGCCGGCGGGGCGTTCATCGTATGGGAGCGGTCGTAGGCGGCGATGCCCCCGGCGGTCGAGCCGCTCCAGGTGAGGTGGGTGTGGTAGCGGTGGGTGTGCGGCTCAGCGGCCGCGGGCGGGTCCTCGATGTCCATCCGCGCGACGAGCCCGTCCTCGATCGCGTAGACGTGCACGACGCGGCCGTCGGAGATCACGTCGCCGTCAAGCGACCGCACGACCTGATGGACGTCGACCGCGACCCGGCCGTCGTCACGCGCCGTGAAGGCGTTCGGCTCCACGCGCGAGTCGATCAGTCCGAACTGCCGCGTCCAGTACGCACGGACCGCTTCGCGGCCTGCGACCCGTCCGCCCTCCATCCCATTCGGCCAGTCCACGCCGGGCGCCATGAGCACCAGCGCCGCATCGATGTCACGGGCGTTGAACGCCGCATAGGCGCGTCGCAAAAGCTGCTCATCCTCGGGCCGTGCCGCCATCGCCCGATCCTACCCCCGAAACGCCCGTATACTCGGAGGAACGGGGCGTGGCGCAGCCTGGTAGCGCGCCTGCTTTGGGAGCAGGAGGTCCTGGGTTCGAATCCCGGCGCCCCGATCGACGGAAACGCCCGTCCTGCCGGGGATTAAGCTGGCTCGTGGCACATCACATCGGAGCCTCGGTAGGGAGTACCAGCCGGGAGTACCAGGGTGCACGCTGCCAGGGTACGCGAGAGGCCAAGTCACGTTGGTTCGGAATCTCGCCGTGGAGGGGGCGCTGCTGCGAGTGGGTCGTGGCCGGCGCATTGCGGCGGCGGGTCTCCTGTTCTGATGGCGGTGACTGGTCGACTTGCACTGGTCGCGTCGATTGCGTCGAGGGCGTCATCGCGCGCGCGGGACGCTACGCGCTGAGGGCCGGTCGTCGGTTACGCCGCTTCTAGAGATATCGTCTTTTCATGCAGATTCGCGTGGAGGAGCAGCAGGCCCTGGTTGCGGATGAGGTCGCGGCGCTCTTCGCCGTGGTTAGGCCGATCCTCGAAGGACTTCTCTATGGATTGAAGGCCAACATCGTCGCCGAGGCCGGTGGTCGAGAGGGAGTGAAGCTGGAAGTTCTGACACGCCTCTACGAGCCCGGCGACGGTGACTGCGGCATCTGCTTTGAATACGCGGTCCACGACGCGATGCGTCGGCAGGATCCACACGTTGTCGAGCGAGTCGAACATGCTCTTGGCATGTGCAACATCCCGGGAGGTGAGCTTGGTTCGATCTTGTTTGGTGCTGAGAAGGCGGGATCCCAGCAGCTCATCGAGACTGCCAAGGAAGCGTTAACCGACGACTCGCTCCTGATGTACGGCCAGCGTGGCCGGCCGGCGCGCTTGAAGCGTCAGATCGACTTGATGGCACAGGCGTTCCGGAGCAAGAGGCGTACGGACATCCTTCCCAACAGCATCAGCGGTCTCTGGAAGGCGGATCTGTTTCTCGGACATACCGACACGGACAAGTGGGTGGGCACAAGCGTCAAGATCAATGCCAGCAACCTTGAGCCCGTCAAGGGTCTGCGCGTCGGAATCGTCCCGGTCAAGGCTGGTAAGAGCGATATGCCGTTCAAGGATGATCAAAAGAACCTCGTCGTGTGTCCCCTGCTTCACGACGGAAGCTTCATGGAGGTGTTCTACTCCGGCTGGCGCATCGTTCAACAGTTCATCGATGCGAAGGCCAAGATGCCGAGGGAGGTCGCGTTGCCGCGACCGCCCGAACGGGAGGTAGCAAGAGCATTGTTCGACCGCCGCGGGTTCCCCGTCGTCGACGTCATCGATGCTCTTCGTCCCCTTGCTCAGCCACATCTGTTGGGTACTCAGGCCTACGATGCTGAGCTGGTTCTCACACGTGGCACGGAGGTGGAAACACAAGCCGTTCTGGCACCGGTCGGCAAGAAGGACTAGACGCGAGGCGCCCTGAGCGTGCGCCCGAGGATCCGAGGCTATTCAGGCTTGTTGCCGCTTCCTCGCCATCGGTCGCCTGGGAGCGAACGATCAGAGGTCGCTGGGAGCGATGACGAAACCGAGGCGTTTGGCACCGCGCCGAAGGCGTCCGTCGAGTGTGAGGAGTCGGCAGTCGAGCAGCCGGGCGAGGGCGACGTACTCGGCGTCGTAGGTCTTCTTCCAACCGAACTCCTCGGCGACTCGCCAGGCCTCGCGGGCGAGATCGCGTGGATCAGTGAATCTGATCGGCGCTGAGCCGAGTCGCTCCAAAGCGGTATCGATGACGTGCGCCGACACGACGTGGCGCCAGTGCATCACGTGCAGAACGGACAAGGCTTCCGCTCGGAGTAGAGGCGGCGCGACGAGCTCCTGGTCGGCGAGTGCGTCGAAGCCGGCTTTGCTCACGCAGAGGTCAACGACGACGTTCGCGTCGATGACCAGCATGTGGCCTCAGCGGCCAGCGCGGGATTCGCGGAGGAAGGCGACGATGTCCGGCATCGGCTCACCGTCGATCGTCCGGTCCCAGCCGGGTGGCAGCGGCACCATGTCGCTCTTGGCGGCCTTGTCGAGGTCGCGCTCGCGGATGACGTGATGTGTACCCACACGCTCGGCGAGGAGGCGGCCGGAGTTGATCCAGCGGCGGATCGTCGCGGGGTCGCGGCCAACACGGCGGGCGGCTTGGGGGACGGTGAGCATGCCTCGGATTCTAGGGCCTCAGGCGGAGGAGAACGCCAAATCGGGAGTACCACGGGGCGCACCGTTCGTGCCCGCGAGTGCGCGAGACCGATGGCTTCTAAGCGCTCCCGTTCCGCGCCTAGCAGGGAAGGCGCAGGAGGTTGCGGTTTGGAGCAGGAGGTCCCGGGTGCCATGACTGCCTATGACGCGCCGAACAGCTCGATGCGCGCGGTGTGTCCTGGCGCGGAGGCGAGCCGGGCGTCGCAGGTGATGAGGGGGGCGCCCAGCGTCTCGGCGAGTGCGACGAAGGTTGCGTCGTAGGCGGTGAGGTTGTGGCGCAGCTGCCAGACGCGGTCGCTGAGCGGCTGGTGGGGGTAGCGCACCAGCGTGAGATCGGCGAAGTCGCTGCGAGCGTCGGCGGCGCGTTCGTTGGTGATCGCGCCTCCGATCGCCATGCCGCGCAACGCATGCAGCACTTCGGTGTCGACGAGGTGTGGTGCGTGCAGGTCGCCGTCGAGCGCGAGGCGCTCGACGAGCCCAGGTGCGGGGTCGCTGGCGGCGAGCGCCTCGAGGACTGCTGACGTGTCGACGACGAGCACCGGCTCAGTCGCGATCGCGCCCGGCGCGCACCGCTCGGACGATCGCTTCGCTCTGTGCGCCACCGGCGCGTGCACGAGCGCGGGCGAGCAAGTCCGCCACGGGCGGGTGCTCGGCGACGCGTTCGAGCTCGTCGAGCACGAAGTCGGAAAGGGAGATGCCGGCGGCCGCCGCGCGCGTGCGCAGCGCGCGGTGCACGGTGTCGGGCACGTTGCGTACCTGGATCGTCTTCATGGGGCGAGACTACCAACTGCATGTGGCACATGCAATCTGCACCCACGCGAATCGGGTTGCCCACTGCCGGGTACACGGGCTGCGACTCCAACCACGGACTTCGGGAGGGCAGATGCCGCCGCGAGGTGTGAAGAAAGGGACGAAGCGCGCTCGTCAGTACGAGCACGTCAAGCAGAGCGAGCGCGACCAGGGGCGCTCGGAGTCGCGCGCCGAGGAGATCGCGGCGCGCACGGTGAACAAGGAGCGGGCGCGGGCGGGCGAGTCGCGCAGCAGCTCGCGCTCCTCGACCGACGACATCTCCTCCGGGCGGCGCGGCGGGCTGCGCTCGGGCAAGCCCGGGCCGCGGGGCCGCACGCGCGACCAGCTCTACAACGAGGCCCGTCAGCTCGGGATCGACGGCCGCTCGAAGATGAGCAAGGCGCAGCTGCAGCGCGCGATCGCCGGCAAGAAGAGCTGACGGCGGGCGGGGGCTCGACGCGGCGGCGGTCGCGCCTTGCGGCCGCCGCCGTCCGCGGGTAGTGTTCCATTGATGGCTGTCGATATAACGGTCGTCCCGAAGCGGAAGCGTGCGGCCGGCGAGCGCTGCTGCGAGCCGGTCGTGCTTCCCGATGTGGACGAGGCGGGCGCGGCGCGGATCGCGGCGGTGGCGAAGGCGCTGTCCGACCCGATCCGGGTGCAGCTCGTGGACGTGCTGCGCGGCCACGCGGGCGAGGTCTGCGTGTGCGAGCTGGAGCCGTTGTTCGACGTCGCTCAGCCGACGCTCTCCCACCACCTGCGCAAGCTGCGCGAGGCGGGGCTCGTCGGCGTCGAGCGGCGCGGCCTGTGGGCGTACTACTACGTGCTGCCGGACGCGCTCGCCGAGCTGCGCGGGTGGCTGGACGATGCGGCCTGATCTGCTGCGCCGCGCGCTCGCGGAAGGGCTGGCCGCGTTCGCGCTGGTGTTCGCCGGCTGCGGAGCGATCATCGCGAACACGGTCCACGCCGGCGCGCTCGGCGGCATCGGAGTCTCAGCGACGTTCGGCCTCGTCATCATGGCGATGATCTATGCGACCGGGCACCTCTCCGGCGCGCACATCAATCCGGCCGTCACCGTCGCGTTCACGCTGACGCGGCACTTCCCGGTCAAGGACGCGTTCGCGTACGTCGCCGCGCAGCTCGCCGGTGCGACGACGGCCGCGTTCGCGCTGCTCGCGGCGTGGAGCGCGAAGCCGGCTGCGCTCGGCGCGACGGTCCCGAGCGTCGGCGCCGGGACGGCGTTGCTCTACGAGATCGTTCTGTCCGCGTTCCTGATGTTCGTCATCATCGCCGTGGCGACCGACACGCGCGCCGTGGGCGCCGCCGCTGCGCTCGCGATCGGCGGGACGGTCGGGCTCGACGCGCTGTTCGGCGGGCCGATCACCGGGGCGTCGATGAACCCCGCGCGGTCGTTCGGGCCGGCGCTCGCGTCCGGCACCTGGACGGACTTCTGGATCTACGTCGTCGGGCCCGTGGTCGGCGCGTGCCTCGGCGCGCTCGCCTACCAGCTCGTGCGCGGCGAGCATCCGCGCACAGCCACCGTCGCGGACACGGCGTGATGGCGACGGTGCTGTTCGTGTGCCTGCACAACGCCGGCCGCTCGCAGATGAGCGCGGCGCTGTTCGAGCAGGCCGCCGCCGGACGACACCGCGCCCTGAGTGCGGGCACGGCGCCGGCCGAGCACGTCCACCCCGAGGTCGTCGACGTCATGCGCGAGCTCGCGATCGACCTCGCCGACCGCACCCCGCAACTGCTCACGCGCGAGCTGGCGGAGCAGGCCGATGTGGTGGTCACGATGGGCTGCGGAGACGCCTGTCCCTCCATCCCCGGCAAGCGCTACGTCGACTGGCAGCTCCCGGACCCGAAGGGCCAGCCGATCGAGACGGTCCGCGCCACGCGCGACGAGATCGCCGAGCGCGTCCGCGCGCTGCTCGCCGAGCTGGACCATGACGCCGGGCGTCCGGCGGGCGGCTGAACACTACGACAGCGCCGGCAGTCGGAGCACGAAGCGCGCGCCCGTGGTGGAGTGCTCGGCGGTGACCTCGCCGCCGTAGGCGCGTGCGACGCGGCGTGCGAGCGGGAGGCCGAGTCCGGCGCCGCCGACGCTGCTTGCGCCCGGCTCGAACAGCATCTCGGGGTCGCGGCCGTCGAGTCCGGGGCCGTCGTCCTGGACGCCGAGGCAGACCTCGGCATGCTCGCGGGCGATCGTCACCGCGACGCTGTCGCGGGCGTGGCGGATCGCGTTCTCGAGCAGCGGTCTCAGCGCCTGGGCGACGGCGTCCTGCTCGGCGCCGACGCGCAGCTGCCCGGCGCTGGGAGCGCGGGTGAGCGTGATCTGCGCGCCGGCGGCGCTGAGGCGCAGCGCCTCGATCGCCTGCGCCGCGCCGGCGTGCGCGTCGGAGGATCCGCGCATCGGCTGGGCGTCGCTGCGCGCGACGGTCAGCAGCGTCTCGATCACACGCTCCATCCGCTCGGTGCCGCGCAGGATCTGCGTCAGGGCGACCCGCGCCTGCGGTGGCGTCGCCGCGTCGCGCAGCGCGAGCTCGGCCTCGCCGCGCACGCCGCTCAACGGCGTGCGCAGCTCGTGCGCCATCTCCGCGGAGAAGCGCTGCTCGTGGCGCAGGCTGGTGGCGATCCGCGCGAGCAGCTGGTCGAGCGTCGCCGACAGGGCGGTCAGCTCGTCGCGGGGCGGGCCGAGGTCGAAGCGACGGTCGAGATCGTGCTCGCTCCAGTCGGCCGCGCGCCGCGTCATCTCGGCGACGGGCTCGAGCGCCTTGCCGACTGCGCGGCGCGCGAGCAGGACACCGGCGCCGAGCACGAAGGCGTCGAGCAGGATCGTGCCGAGCAACGCGATCCGCCGCGTGTGCTCGTACGGGAGCAGCGAGGCGCCGACGACGATCGTCGCGCCCCGACGCCCGGCGCCCGGCAGGTCCGCCGGCTCGGCGCGCAGGCGCACGTCGCCGACGGAGACCTGCGTGACGTCATGGACGCTCGCGAGCGCGGCGGCCGCCCGCTGAACCGCCGGTGGCGCCTCGGGGCGGCGCACGAGCCGTCCGCGGGCGAACACCCAGGCCTGGTCGTCGAGCGCCGCGTCCCCGGCCGCGTCGCGCACGACGATGCGTCGGTGCTCGACGCTCACGAGCGCGAGCTGCGCGTCGGCGCGTTCGCGCAGGCGCGCCGCGAGGTCGCGGTCGAGCTGGCGCGACAGCAGCGCGTTGACGCCGAGCGTCAGGACCGCGAGCCCGAGCGCCAGCACGAGCGCGGTCGCCAAGGTCACGCGGTCGCGCAGGTCGAGTCGGCTCATCGCAGCGCGTACCCGACGCCGCGGACCGTGTCGATCCTCTCCCCGCCGCCGACGGTCGCGAGCTTGCGTCGCAGGCGGCCGATGTACGTGTCGAGCGTGTTGGCGTGCACGATCGCCCCCTCCGGCCATGCGGCCGCCGTCAGCTCCGCACGCCGCAGCACGTCACCCGGGCGCGCGGCGAGCGCGGCGAGGATGCGGAACTCGGTCGGCGTGAGCGTCGCGGTCCGCTCGCCACGGCGTAGGGCGTGCGCCGCCGGGTCGAGCCGCAGCCCGTCGGCCAACGGTGCCGGCGCAGCGGTCGGCGACGCACGCCGCAGCAGCGCCTGCACGCGCACGAGCAGCTCCGCGAGCGCGAACGGCTTGGTCAGATAGTCGTCGCCGCCGGCATGGAAGCCCGACACGCGGTCCGGCAGCGCGTCGCGCGCCGTCAGGAACAGCACGGGTGCGGTGATGCCGTGCGTGCGCAGCGCCTGGCAGACGTCGCGACCGTCCGCGTCGGGCAGGCCGATGTCGAGCACCAGCAGGTCCGGCGGCGAGGCGGAGAACGCCTCCACGGCCTCGTGCCCGGTCATCGTCGCGCGCACCTCGAAGCCCTCCGCGCTCAGCGCCCGGGTCAGCACCGACCTCAGGTCGGCGTCGTCCTCGCACAGCCCGATGCGCGCCGAGGTCATGCGCTGATGATGACTGGACGGGCCTGATCGCACCGGCCTCCGTTCAGGTTTCACTCAGGTGAGCTGTGCCAGTCTCCCGCCCCATGTCGACCGTCACGCAACCGCGGATGACACGCCTCTCGTCACCGCGGCGGATGCTGAACAAGGTCCCCGAGGTCACGCTCTACTTCTGGATCATCAAGATCCTGGCGACGACCGTCGGCGAGACCGGTGCCGATTATCTCAACGAGAACCTCGGCTTCGGCCTCACCAACACGACGTACGTGGTCGGTGCGCTGTTGGTCGTGGCGCTGGCATTTCAATTCAGGACGAGGAAGTACGTGCCTGGGATCTACTGGCTCGCGGTCGTCCTGATCAGCGTCGTCGGCACGCTCATCACCGACAACCTGACCGACAACTACGGCGTCGCGCTGACGACGACCACCACGCTCTTCAGCGTCGCGCTCGCGATCACGTTCGCCGCCTGGTACCGGAGTGAGCGGACGCTCTCGATCCACACGATCCACACGACTCGGCGCGAGGGCTTCTACTGGTTGGCGATCCTCTTCACCTTCGCGCTGGGGACCGCCGCCGGCGACCTGATCGCCGAGCGTCTCAACCTCGGCTATCCGCTCTCCGCACTGATGTTCGCCGCGGCGATCGCCGTGGTCTACGTCGCCCACGTCCGCTTCGGGGTCGGCGCGATCCTCGCCTTCTGGATCGCATACATCCTCACCCGCCCGCTCGGCGCGTCGCTCGGCGACCTGCTCTCGCAGACCCGCGCCGACGGCGGCCTCGGCCTCGGCACCACGCTCACGAGCCTGCTGTTCCTCGCCACGATCCTCGCGCTCGTCGTCTACCTCACGATCACGAAGGTCGACGAGATCCCGCCCGAGCCGCAGAGCGACCTCGTGCTGCGATCGTCCGAGGACGAGTAGGCCGACATGTCGGCAAGCGACCGGGCGGACGCGACCGCGACGACGCGCCCCGGCGCCTCCAAGGTGCCGGAGATCACGGCGTACTTCTGGATCGTCAAGGGCCTGACGACGGGCATGGGCGAATCGACGTCGGACTTCCTGGTGCACCGCCTCGTGCCCGAGATCGCGGTCGTGCTCGGCGCGATCGGGCTCGCTGCCGCGCTGGCGATCCAGTTCTCGACACGCGCCTACAACGCCTGGGCCTACTGGCTCGCGGTCGCGATGGTCGGGATCTTCGGCACGATGGCCGCCGACGTGCTGCACGTCGGCCTCGGCGTCCCGTACGTCGCCTCGACGCTCTTCTACGCGGTCGTCCTCGCCGTCGTGTTCAAGACGTGGCACGCAAACGAGGGAACGCTCTCGATCCACAGCATCCACACGCCCCGGCGCGAGCTGTTCTACTGGGCCGCGGTGCTCGCGACGTTCGCCCTGGGCACCGCCGCGGGCGACCTCACCGCGGTGACGCTCGGCTTGGGCTTCTTCGCCTCCGGCCTGCTGTTCGCGGCCGTGATCGCGATCCCGGCGCTCGGCTACTGGCGCTTCGGCATGAACTCGATCCTCGCGTTCTGGTTCGCCTACGTGATCACCCGCCCGCTCGGCGCCTCATTCGCCGACTGGCTCGCGGTCACGCACAAGCGCGGCGGCCTCGCGCTCGGGACCGGCTGGGTCAGCCTCGCGCTGGGGGCGCTGATCGCCGCGCTCGTCGCCTACCTCGCCTCCACGCGAATGGATGCGCCGGCCGTCGCTGCGTGACGGGTCGCGCTGACCGGCTCCAAGACGTCACCTGCTTGGTAACACTGCGCGCGTGAGGCTCAAGCGCGTACAGGTGGCCGGCGACGGCGCGGGGCCGTCCGCGGCCGTCGAGCGCGACGGGCGCTGGGTCGCGCTGGCGCCGCTGTCGGACGAGCCGTGGGCGCGGGATCTCGTGGCGCTGCTGGCGGGGGGAGCGGAGCTGCGCGCGCGGGTCGAGCAGCTCGTCGCGGGCGCCGAGCCGGCGCCGCTGACCGACGCCGTCCTGCTGCCGTTCGAGCCGCGCTCGCTGCGCGCGTTCTCGATCTATCCCGAGCACGTCGAGCAGTCCGCGCGGGTGCTCGTGCGGCGCTTCTTCCCGAAGCCGGCGGCGGGCGCGATGCGCGCCTTCGAGCGCGTCACCCGCCGCACGTTCCCGCCGCTGAAGCCCAACGCGCAGTTCCTGCAGCAGCCGGCGTTCTACGTCGGCAACCACACCGCGTTCCTCGCCGACGGCGAGACGATGCCGTGGCCGTCGCACACCGACCGCCTCGACTTCGAGCTGGAGCTGGGCTTCGTGCTCGCCGCGCCCGTCGCCGACGCGACGCCGCGGGAGGGCGAGGCGGCGATCGGCGGCTTCTTCGTCGTCAACGACTGGAGCGCGCGCGACGTGCAGGCCGACGAGTACCGCCATGGGATCTTCGGGCCGGTGATCAAGTCCAAGACGTTCAACAACTCGATGGGAGCCGTCGTCGTCACCGCCGACGAGCTGCTGGATCGCGCCGCCGACCTGCGCGGAGCGATCCGCGTCAACGGCGAGGTCTGGAGCGAGACCTCGACCGCCGGTGCCGCGCACGCGCTCGGCGCGCTCGTCGCGCGCGCCTCGGCCGGCGAGCGGCTCGCGCCCGGCGACGTGTTCGCGACGGGCACCGTCCCGCGCGGCTCGGGCCTGGAGCTCGACCGCTGGATCCAGCCGGGCGACGTCGTCGAGCTGGAGCTGGAGCGGCTCGGCACGCTCACGAACACGATCGGAGCGCGCTGATGACGCGCCGGCGCGAGCGCAGCTTCAAGCCGCTGAACGCGCTCGCCACGCTGGGCGCCGCCGCCCACAACGGCTTCGAGCGCTGGGCCGGCGTCGGGGTCTTCCTCGAGCCGTGGATCGGACGCCGGGCGACGAACGTGCTGTGGAGCGTGACGCTGCCGGTCGGCTTCGCGCGCGCCCTGCACGGCGGCGAGCGCGACGGCCCGCTGCTCGCGTTCAACGCGGGGATCGCGATCGCCGGGATGGGCGTCCACTTCGCCGACTGGCCGTGGTCGCGGCGCTGGGGCGTGCTGCCGTGGCTCGACGAGGCGGAGGGACTCACCCCCGCGCAGATGCCCTACTACAACACGCTGCTGTGGCTGTGGGTGCTCGGCGGCGTCGGCAGCGTGCTGGTCGAGACGCGCCGCGAGCACGTCAAGTACGCGCTCGCGGGGATCGCGACGGCGCCGCTGCTGCTGGAGTCCGCTCGCCACCACTTCAAGTGGGCGAAGGTGCAGGCGCGGCGCGACCCCGAGCACTGGAGCGCGTCGCTGCTCGACGACGCCCTCGCCGCGGCATGAGCGTCTGGCCCGGTGGCGCCCGCGCCGCCGTCTCGATCACCGTCGACAACCTCGGCGAGGCCGCGGAGATCGAGCTCGGGATGCGCGCCGCCGAGGCGCCGCTCGGCGGCCACTACTCCGTCGTGACGGCGCTGCCGATCGTGCTCGACGCGCTCGCGGCGGCTCGGCTGCACGCGACGTTCTTCGTCGAGGGGATCAACGCCGAGGCCTACCCCGACGCGTTGCACGCGATCGGCGCGGCCGGCCACGAGCTGGGCTTCCACGCCTGGTGCCATGAGGACTGGTCGGCGCTCGACGCGCAGGCCGAGGCGGCCAACCTCGACCGCGGGCTGGCGGCGCTGCGTGCGATCGGCGTCGACGTCGCCGGCTTCCGGCCGCCCGGCGGACGGCTCACGCCGCGCACGCTCGAGCTGCTCGCCAGCCGCGGCCTGCGCCACTGCTCGCCGGCGGGCGCCACGGCCGGGATCGACCGCGGCGTGGCGGTGCTCCCCTTCGCCTGGCCGGCGGTCGACGCCTTCCACGTGCTGCCCGCGTTCGGGGCGCTGCGCGAGCACGTCACCGGCGACGCCGAGCCGGGCGGCGCCGATGCCGTGCGCGCGGCGCTGCTGCGCAGCGTCGAGGACGCGCTCGCCGGCGGCGGCCACACGACGCTCGTGCTGCACACCTGGATGATCGAGCTGGAGCTGGACGTCGTCCGCGAGGTCCTGGCGCGCGTGCGCACCGCGGTCGACGCCGGGGAGCTGTGGTCGGCGCCGTGCCGGGAGGTCGCCGCGTGGATCACCGAGCACGCCGCGAGCTTCAGCAGCGCGCCGCGCCTCGACGACACCTCCTGGACGGCGCCGTCCGCTACCCCTTGAACGCCGTGTAGAAATGGGGTTCGGCGAGCATGCCGATGAACCCGCCGTCGACCGGCGGCGAGCCGTGGCCGATCGTCTGGTCGCCGGGTCCGACGTAGAGCTCGACGTGGTGGTAGGTGCCGGTGCCCCAGAAGACGAGGTCGCCGGGCTTCAGCTGTGCGCGTGAGATCTGTCTGCAATGAGCGGAGAGCGTGCCGGTGTAGCCCGATCTCCAGTCGATGCCGCTGGGGTCGGGCAGTCCGCATGACTTGAACAGCGACGTGACCCACTGCGAGCAGTCCGAGCGGTACTTGCGCGGCTCGCCGGTGATCGCGTAGTCGACCGTCCAGAGCCCTCTCTGTTCGTAGAAGGACGCGCGGTGGCCGTTCGCCGCGGCCTGCGCGCCGGCGACGAGCCGCTCGCGCGGGTTGCCGCCGCGGACCTCGTTGCCCTGTATGACGGGCTCCGGCGGCTCCGCGAGGTGCTCGATCGCGTGCGTGACGTGCTCGAGGCGCTCCTCGAGCTGCTGCTTGCGCTCGCCGGTCGCATGCTTGATCTGCCGCTGGCGGACCGGCACCTCCTCGCGCAGGCGGCGCAGTCTCGCCGCGTCGGACTCGGGGTGGCGGGGATGCAGCTTCGGCGGCGGGTTGTCGAACAGGCGATCCCAGATGACGGCGTCGACCTCGCCGGTCGCGCCGAGATGTCGATTGGCCTGGAAGGCACGGACCTTCGCCTCCGTCGCTTCCCCGAAGTCGCCGTCGGTGGCGATCTGCTTGCCGTCGAGCGTGTTGAGCTGCACCTGCAGCTCGTGCACGGCGGGACCTCTCGACCCGCGCTTCAGCGGATCGCCATGGTAGGGATGCTCAACCGGCATGGATGGCTCCTTCCTCGGCGCCTGCACGCAGGACGCCGTCCGGCTCGCCGCGAGTCCCCCGACTGCGATCGAGCCGCGCTACATCTACCAGAGGCTCCGGTTTATGGTCAAGGGAGCTTGCGCAATCGACGGCGGGTACCGACGCCAACTGCGGCCGGGTCCGGGAAGATGACGGCCATGCCCTCAGAGCACCTCGACGTCCTCATCGTCGGCGCCGGCCTGTCCGGCATCGGCGCCGGCTGCCACATCAAGACCGACTGCCCCGGCAAGTCGTTCGCGATCCTCGAGGCGCGCGCGGAGAGCGGGGGGACCTGGAGCCTCTTCCGCTATCCCGGCATCCGCTCGGACACGGACATGTTCACGCTCGGCTACCCGTTCAACCCGTGGCGCGACCATCAGGCGATCGCCGACGGGCCGACGATCCTGCGCTACGTGCGCGAGACCGCCGCCAAGTACGGCGTCGAGCAGGCGATCCGCTACCGCCATCGCGTCGTGCGGATGGCGTGGTCCACGGCCGACGCGCGCTGGACGGTCGACGTCGAGCGCACGGACACGGGCGAGACGTTCCAGCTCACCGCCGGCTTCGTCTTCTGCTGCACCGGCTACTACCGCTACGACGAGGGCTTCAAGCCGCAGTTCGAGGGCACCGAGCGCTTCGGCGGCACGATCGTGCACCCGCAGGAGTGGCCCGAGCAGCTCGACTACGCCGGCAAGCGCGTCGTCGTGATCGGCAGCGGCGCGACCGCCGTGACGCTGGTGCCGGCGATGGCCGAGCAGGCCGCCCATGTGACGATGCTCCAGCGCTCGCCCAGCTACGTGATCGCGCTGCCGGCGCGCGACGCGATCGCCGAGCTGGCCCGCCGCGTGCTGCCCGGCCGCTACGCCTTCTCGGTCACGCGCTGGAAGAACGTGCTGCTCGGCGCGCTCTTCTACCAGCTCAGCAAGCAGCGCCCGGCCTTCATCAAGAAGGTGATCCGCCGCGGCCTGGAGCGCCAGCTCCCGCCCGGCTACGACATCGACACGCACTTCACGCCGCGCTACAACCCGTGGGACGAGCGCGTCTGCATCGTGCGCGACGGCGACCTGTTCGCGGCGATCAGAGGCGGCAAGGCGACGATCGCCACCGACACGATCGAGACGTTCACCGAGACGGGGCTCAAGCTCGCCTCGGGCGCCGAGCTCGAGGCCGACGTCGTCGTCACCGCCACCGGCCTGAACCTGCTGCTGCTCGGCGGCATGTCGCTCGCGGTCGACGGGCAGGAGGTCGACCTCTCCGAGACGGTCGGCTACAAGGGCATGATGTTCAGCGGCATCCCCAACGCCGCGGTCACGCTCGGCTACACGAACGCCTCCTGGACGCTCAAGGGCGACCTCTGCGCCGAGTACGTCTGCCGGCTGCTGAACCACATGGACGTGCACGGCTACCGGCAGGTCACGCCGCGCAGGCCCGATCCCTCGCAGCCCACGCGCCCGTTCCTCGACCTTCAGTCGGGCTACGTGCTGCGCTCGCTCGACCAGCTGCCCAAGCAGGGCGACAAGCCGCCGTGGCGCATGTACCAGAACTATCCGCGCGACATCATGATGATGCGCCGCGGCCCGCTCGAGGACGACGCGATCGAGTTCTCGCGCGGGAGCGCGACGGCGGTCGAGCCGGCGGAGCCGCTCACCGTCTGACCGTCTGAGCGACGCTCACGCCGCCGCCGCGTCGGCGGCGACGTCCGGCGCGGCGCTGTCGGGCAGCGGCAGCGACGCGCTCGCCAGCCCGCGCTGGCGCAGCCGGTTGTAGCCCGCCGCGCGCCAGGCGAGCGGCTGCGTCGAGGCCGGGAGCTCGAGCGTGTGGAGCTCGCCGTCCGCTCGCACGGCGTAGTGCGCGAGCGGAAGGCCCGCCTGCTCGTGGAACAGCAGCGCGACGCGGCGCACGCGACGGAGACCGCGCCCGCTCGGCTCGGCGCGGACCGTGACGAGGTCGGGGGCGGCGCGCACGACGTGCAGCGCCGGCGCGCTCTTCGGCCACGTCAGGTTCCCCAGCCAGTGCGCGAAGCGGTGCGGTGCGACGCGCGTGCCCGTGTGCAGCACGCTGCGTGCCTGGGTGCGCGCGGGCGAGGGCCAGTTGGACTGCCAGCCGGGGCTCACCGGGCTGTCGCCCGCGGGCGCCCGCCGATTGACCAGGCGCAGCAGCGCCGGCGTCCAGCGCAGGTGCAGCCAGTGCGCGATCAGCGTTCCGGGCCCGCGGTCGACGCCCCAGCGTCCGCGCCACAGCGGCCAGCCGGCGGCCGGCAGCGGCTCGACGACGAGGTCGATCTCAGGCCGCTGGCCGCCGTCGCACACGTCGGAGAGCGGCAGCATCGGCTGTGAGCCCGGCACGAGGTAGGAGGCGTGGGAGTCGACTGCGACGAACACCTCGGGGCGCGACTGGCCCGCCGGCATGCGGCGCGTCTCCGGCCCGCCGTGCTGGGAGACGGTGACGTGGGTCGCACGCCCGGCGCGCTTGCCGACCCGCACCTGCACCGACTCCCAGTCACCGTCGTGGCGCCCGAAGCCCAGCACGCACGGGTTGTCGACGTAGAAGAGCCAGTACTGCAGGAAGTACGCGCGCGCGGTCTCGACGACGCTGCCGTAGCAGAGCCCCTGCGCGCGCGGATCCTGCGCGGCGCGAAACTCCGCGAGCAGCGCTGCGCTGCGCCGCGCCGTGCCCTCGGGCCTGCGCTCGCCGAGCGGATCGAGCTGCCAGCACGGCTCGCCCGCGGCGGCGAGGCGTTCGAGGCCGGAGCCGTCGAGCGCGACGGCGACCGAGTCATCGTGCGCCACGTACTCGCACATGATCGATGCGTCCACGAACGCGTCGATCGCGCATGGCCTCAGCGACTCCATCGAGTCGAAGCGCAGGATCGGGGCGTGGCGGCGCAGCAGCTCGAGGCCGTGGGCGTCGACGGCGGGCCGTGCTCGATCGCCGGTGAGAGGGGCAGGGCCGTCCATCGTCTTCTATTCTGACTAATCAAGCGGATGCTCGTCGACCTTCATGCGCATTACCCGATGCACCTGATCCCGCCGGCGGAGGGGACGCATGCCGCGCTGCGCGCCTGGCCTTCGGAGCGCTGGCGTGCACGGATCGTCGACTGGATCTCGCGGATCGCCAACTACGAGGGTCCCGGCGACGAGCCCGGGGTGACGATCGATCTGCTGCACGAGGGGCGCGTCGGCGTCGCGCTCTCGGTGCTCTACCAGCCGTTCGACGAGATGGACTTCGGCAAGCGCTACGGCGACCCGCCCGATCCCGCCTACTTCCAGCACCTGCTCGACCAGATGGACCTCGTCGAGCAGGACGTCGCGCAGCGGGGCGGCGCGCAGGTGGCGCGCACCGGCGCGGAGCTCGAGGCCTGCCTGGCCGAGCAGCGGCTCGCGCTCGTGCACGCCGTCGAGGGCGGGTTCCATCTCGGCGCCGAAGCAGCGGCGATCGAGCGCAACGTCGCCGAGCTCGCGCGGCGCGGCGTCGCATACGTCACGCTCGCCCACCTCTTCTGGCGCGGGATCGCGACGAACGCGCCGGCGCTGCCGTTCCTGCCCGACTGGCTCTACCGGCTGCTGTTCCCCCAGCCGCGCGGCGTCGGCCTGACGGATCTGGGCCGGGCTGCGGTGCGCGGGATGGTGGCCGAGCGGATGCTCGTCGACGTCACGCACATGAGCGAGCGCTCGCTCGCCGACACCTTCGCGCTGCTGGACCAGCTCGACCCGGCCGGCGGAGTGCCGGTCATCGCCACCCACATGGCCTGCCGCTTCGGCGGGCTCTCATACAACCTGCTCGACGACGCGATCGAGCGGATTGCGCGTCGCGGCGGCGTGATGGGCGTGATCGACTGTCGCCACTACGTCACCGATCGTCGGCTGCGCTCCGCGCGAGACGGCACGCCGGAGGACTCGATCGAGCTGATCTGCGCCCAGATCGACCACATCGCCGAGGTCACCGGCTCGTTCGAGCACGCGGCGATCGGCACCGACCTCGACGGCTACATCAAGCCGGCGCTGAAAGGCCTCGAGCACGCCGGGTGCATGGGCGCCCTGCAGGACGCGCTCGAGCGCCGCTACGGCGCCGAGCGCGCCCGCAAGGTCTGCTCGGAGAACGCGCTGCGCGTGCTGCGCGTCCGCTTCGGCCGCTGAGGCTCGGTCTCAGTCGATCACGACGCCGACGCTGATCCGCGCGACCTTCCCGTGCTTGATGAAGAAGTCGCTGACGCGCTGACCGGCGGTGAACTTGTGCGTGTGGCAGGAGCGGGAGCCGGAGGTCGTCTCGCACTTCACGCCCGGGACCTTGGCCTTCACGGCCGCCTCGCTCGAGCCGACGCCGACGCCGCGGGCGGTGCGGTCGCCCAGGCCGGTCGTGGTGATCGAGGAGACGCGCTTGGCGCCCTGGTAGTCGACCGTGAGCCCGCCGGCGTAGCGTTCCTCGAGGAACGCGCCGAAGTCGTTGTGGCCGAGATGCTTCGACGTCGGCTTGCCGAGCGCGGCATGGACCTGGGCCTTCGTGTTGCCGATGCGCGCGCCCGCGATGCCCTTGTCGATCTGGATCATCGCGGAGGCGGCGGGTGCGGCGAGCAGCGCGGCCAGCAGGGCGGCGCCGAGGGAGAGGGGGAGTGAGCGCATGCGCGCAGCCTACCCCCGGAAAGCCGTGGAATACGCGTGGGCGGCGATCTTCAGGTTCGCGAATGGCCGCCGCGAGGCGTACGCTTTCGCGCAGACGCACGGACTTCCCCCCGGCCCGGTAGCTCAGCAGGACAGAGCGACTGCCTTCTAAGCAGTGGGTCGCAGGTTCGAATCCTGCCCGGGCCGTACGTGCGGTGGGCGCCCCGGCCTCGAACGGCCGGGGCGCCCGCGATCTTCGGGCTCGTGGGGATAGAGAGGCGCTGTCTCGGCGCGCGATTCCCTACAGTGACCGTTGCTCATGGCCGCCCGAGAGGATCTCCGCAACGTCGCGATCGTCGCCCACGTCGACCACGGCAAGACGACCCTGGTCGACGGCATGCTGCGCCAGTCCGGGGCGTTCCGCGCGGGCGCGGAGCTCGTCGAGCGCGTGATGGACTCGATGGATCTCGAGCGCGAGAAGGGCATCACGATCCTCGCGAAGAACACCGCCGTCCAGTACGGCGCGACGAAGATCAACATCATCGACACGCCCGGCCACGCGGACTTCGGCGGCGAGGTCGAGCGCGGGCTGACGATGGTCGACGGCGTGCTGCTGCTCGTCGACGCGAGCGAGGGGCCGCTGCCGCAGACGCGCTTCGTGCTGCGCAAGACGCTGGAGGCGCGGCTGCCGGTGATCCTGGTCATCAACAAGGTCGACCGGCCGGACGCGCGCATCAAGGAGGTCATCGACGAGGTCTACGAGCTGTTCCTCGACCTCGACGCGGACGAGTCGCAGATCGAGTTCCCGATCGTCTACACGAACGCGAAAGACGGCTGGGCCTCGCTGGAGGAGGGCGCGGTGGGGGAGAGCCTGAAGCCGCTGCTGGACCTGATCGTCGAGCAGATCCCCGCGCCGCAGTACGAGCCCGACCATCCGCTGCAGGCGCTCGTGACGAACCTCGACGCCTCGCCGTATCTGGGCCGCATCGCGCTCTGCCGCGTGCGCCACGGGATCCTGCGCCGCGGCGAGCAGGTCGCCTGGTGCCGCGCCGACGGCACGATCGAGCGCGTCAAGATCACCGAGCTGTTCGTCACGAGAGCGCTGGAGCGCGTCGACGCCGACGAGGTCGGGCCGGGCGAGATCATCGCGATAGCCGGCCTGGCTGACGTGATGATCGGCGAGACGATCGCCGACCCCGAGGATCCCCGCGCGCTGCCGGTGATCCACGTCGACGACCCGAGCCTGTCGGTCACGATCGGCGTGAACACCTCGCCGCTGGCGGGCCGTGAGAAGGGCACGAAGGTCACCGCGCGGCTGATCAAGAACCGGCTCGACGCCGAGCTGGTCGGCAACGTCTCGCTGCGCGTGCTGCCGACCGAGCGGCCCGACACGTGGGAGGTCCAGGGCCGCGGCGAGCTGCAGCTGTCGATCCTCGTGGAGCTGATGCGGCGCGAGGGCTTCGAGCTGACGGTCGGCAAGCCGAGAGTCGTCACGCGCGAGATCGACGGCAAGCTGCACGAGCCGATGGAGCGGATGACGATCGACATCCCGGAGGAGTACGTCGGCGCGGTGACGCAGCTGCTCGCGAACCGCAAGGGCCGCCTGGGCCACATGGTCAACCACGGCACCGGCTGGGTGCGGATGGACTACGTCGTGCCGGCGCGCGGCCTGATCGGCTTCCGCACGGAGTTCCTGACCGAGACGCGCGGCACGGGGATCCTGCACCACGTCTTCGAAGGCTTCGAGCCGTGGCACGGCGAGCTGAGAATACGCGCGACCGGGTCGCTCGTGGCCGATCGCCCGGGCACCGTGGCGGCGTTCGCGTTGTTCGGCCTGCAGGAGCGCGGGACGCTCTTCATCGAGCCGGGCATGGAGGTCTACGAGGGGATGATCGTCGGCGAGCACACGCGCGCCGAGGACCTCGACGTGAACCCCACGAAGGAGAAGCACCTGACGAACATGCGCTCCTCGACCTCGGACGAGCTCGTGCGGCTCGACCGCGCGAGAATCCCGCTGCTGGACGAGGCGCTCGAGTTCGTGCGCGAGGACGAGTGCGTCGAAGTCACGCCCGGCGCGGTGCGGCTGCGCAAGGCGAACCTCAGCTCGCACGAGCGGCTGCGGGCGATGCGGGCCGGCAGACGCGAGAGAGTCGCGGTCGGCTGAGGCCGGTCGAGCCCGCCCAGCCGGGCGCTGCGTCAGTTCCCCGGCTTCAGCGCCATGTCGAGCACGACGAGCGTCAGGAACAGCAGCTCGACGCGCGAGACGAGGAAGATGCGGTCCTGGATCGTCTGCGCCTCCACGGTGTCGCCGCGGTCGATCGCGAGCTTCAGGCGCTTGGACTGCGGGCCGAGGAAGCCGGCGCCGGAGATGAACGACGCGATCCACACGACGATCGGGAAGACGATCCAGAACTTGTAGTCCCAGTTGCCCTCGTGGATCAGCAGGAAGCCGAACACGATCAGCACGAGCGAGACGGGTGTGAAGACGCGCGTGCCGACCCACTCCGCGTCGGCCGAGAAGGCAGCCATCCGCTGGGGGTCCTCAGCCGCCCGCGCGCGCAGCGCGAACAGGTGGATCGTCGTCCCGCCGCCGACCCAGATCACGGCGGCGAGGATGTGGATGGCCAGGTACCACTGGTACGTCGTGATCGTCGCAGCGCTCAACGCCGGTCCTCCTCGATCGGTGGGGGGCCGATCCTATCCGTGGGTGCGGCGCGACTGCTGGGCACGGTTTGGTAAGGTCGAATGACATTTGGAACTTCATTCGGAAACGAGGCCCGATGTCACCGGAGACGACGCAGGCAGCAGCATCGAAGAGCCCCCGGGCGGCGGGGCTGATGGCGCCCGCGCGCACGGCGGAGCACGCGCGCACGCTGATCGCGTGGCCGACCGAGCGCCGCGAGGTCTGGGGCGCCTATCGTGCGCGCGCCGTCGACGAGTACGCCGCGCTCGTCGAGGCGATCGCACCGTTCGAGCCCGTGACCGTCGTGGCTGCACCGGACAAGGCCGACGAGGCGCGCGAGCGCTGCGCCGTGCCCGACGTGGACGTGCTCGAGCTCCCGATCGACGACGCGTGGATCCGCGACAGCGGCCCGATCTACCTCGTCGACGGCGAGGGCGGCGTGGCGCTCGTGCAGTTCCGCTTCAACGCGTGGGGCGAGAAGTACCTCCCGTACGACCTCGACGCCGACCTGCCACGCCGGCTGGCTGAGGCGACCGGCGTGCGGCGCTACACGTCGCCGATGGTGATGGAGGGCGGTGGCTTCAACGTCGACGGCGAGGGGACGTTGATCACGACGGAGTCGGTGGTGCTGAACCCCAACCGCAATCCCGGCTGGAGCCGCGAGGAGTGCGAGCGGGCGCTGTGCGACGCGACCGGCGCCGAGAAGGTCATCTGGCTCGAGCACGGCCTCGTCGAGGACCGCGACACCGACGGGCACTCCGACAACGTCGTGCAGTTCGCCGGGCCGGGCCGCGTCGTGGCGCAGGTCGCGCCGGATCGCTCGAACGCCAACTGGCAGCCGCTGCGGGAGAACCTCGAGCGCCTGCGCCAAGCCACCGACGCCCGGGGACGGCGCCTCGAGGTGATCGAGGTCCCGCAGCTGCCCCAGACCGAGGAGGTCGACGGCGAGCGGTTCGTCGCCCCGTACGTGAACTTCTATCCCGTCAACGGGGGAATCGTGGTGCCGCGGCTCGAGGTGCCGGGCGAGGAGGAGGCGTACGCGCTGCTCGCCGACGTCTTCCCGGACCGCGAGATCGTCGGGGTTCCGAGCGTGATGCTCGCCTACGGCGGCGGGGGCGTCGGCTGCGTCACCCAGCACGTGCCGGCGGGGGTGCCGCTGCCTCCGAGCTGATCGTCAGCGGGCCGTATGCGTCGGGCCTGCGGGTCGTGAGGAACGGGAAGAGCGTGAGCCAGTCGCGGCGCTGGTCGAGGTCGAGGTCGGCGACGAGCACGGCCGGCTGGTCGCGCGGCGCCTGCACGAGCACGCGGCCGTACGGGTCGGAGACGAGGCTGGAGCCGTAGAAGGCCAGCGGAGCCTCCCGGCCGATCCGGTTGACGGCGACCATGAAGGTGCCGTTCGCGATTCCGTTGGCGACGATCACCTGCTGCCACAGCGGCCGGGTGTCGAAGCCCGGGTGGTCGGGCTCGGAGCCGATCGCGGTCGGGTAGACGAGCACGTCGGCGCCCGCGAGCGCATAGGCGCGGGCGAGCTCCGGGAACCACTGGTCCCAGCAGGTCGGGAAGCCGAGCCTGGCCTCCTCGAGCGCGACGACCGGGAAGGCGTCCCGCGCCGGCCCGGGACGGAAGTACCTGTCCTCGTAGTAGCCGGCGGTGACGGGGATGTGCAGCTTGCGCGTGCGGCTGACGAGGCGGCCGTCGGGGGCCACGACGATCGCGGTGTTGTAGCCGAGCTCGTCGGGGCGTCCGTCCGGCCCGTCGGCGGCCTCGAACAGCGAGGCGTGGACGTGGACGTCGTGCGCGGCGGCGGCGCGGCGGGCGAACGTCGCCGTCGGGCCGTCCCCGAGCGGCTCGGCCGCGGCGCCCGCGGCAGCCGGGCCGTCCGGCGTGATCGCGAAGTAGGGGGAGAGCGTCAGCTCCTGCAGGCAGACGAGGCGCGCGCCCTCGCGCGCGGCGAGCGCGATCCCCTCCAGCAGCGTGGCCTCGTGCTCGGCTGGGTCCGCATGCCACTGTTGCTGCACCGCGCCGATCCGGAAGGGCGCGCGCCGTGGCGCGCCGTCGGCGACCAGCGCGAGCGAGGCGGGCGGGGAGGTGTTGACGATCAGCTTGAAGTCGCTCATGCGCTCGGGCAGGCTAGCGCCGTGGCGCGCACGAGTCAACGCGTTGACACCGCGTTGACTCGTGCTGGGGACGGGAGGGACCGCGGTGTAAGGTGGCGGCCGTGGCGCCACCCCGCAGGCAAGCGAAGGGCAAGGACGGGCCGGTCGGCCGCGTCCGGCTCGACCGCGACACGATCCTCGCCGTCGCGGAGCGGATCGTCGCCGCCGAGGGGCTGCAGGCGCTCTCGATGCGCCGAATCGGCGCCGAGCTGGGCGCCGACCCGACCGCGCTCTACCGTCACTACCGCAGCAAGGACGAGCTGCTGCGCGCGATCGCCGAGCGGCTGTTCGAGGATGCGCCGCCGCTGGACCCCGCCGACGACTGGCGCGTGCGACTGCGCGTCGAGCTGCGCCACGAGCGCAGTCGGTATCTCGTGCACCCGGACCTCGCCCTGCTGCTGGCCCGGCGCCCCGACGACGACCCGCACCTCGCCGCGATGAACGAGCGCGTCCTGGCGCTCCTCGCCGAGGCGGGCCTCGACTCCGCCGACGCCGCGCGGATCTTCCACGTGATCGAGAACGTCGTCGTCGGCTCGGGCCTGTTCGCCACGCTGCTCGAGCACGCCGACGATCCGCGGGTCACCGACCCCGCCGCGCTGCGTCGCACGTACGCGTCGTTCGATCCTGCCGCGCTGCCGCACGCCGTCGCAGCTGCGCCGCAGCTGTTTCCCCCGCAGGACGAGATCTTCGACGCTGCCGTGGACGTGCTGATCGACGCGATCGAGCGCGCGGCCGAGTCAGCCTAAGTTCAAGTCTCGCGCAACGCGATCATCAGGCTGTGACTGTCAGACGCCAAACGTCCTTCGCCTGCAGCGAATCGGACCCGCGGGGCTGGCGCGGTCCACTCGTGGTGCGTGAGCTGCAGCTCGATCTGATCGGCCAGCCACTCGCGCGCGTCCTCGGCGCCGGCGAGGATGGCCGTGGGGCCTTCGATCGTGAGGGTGACGTCGCTGTCGCCGGGGTCCAGCCGCAGCGTGGTCAAGGGCTCCAACGGCGGCGCGTCGGGACAGGGCTCGAGATCAATCGCCACGTCGGAGACGTGACGGATCTGCCGGGCGAGGATCGCGATCCTGTGGGCGACCCCGAAGATGACCAGCGCTCCGTCCTCGCGGTCCACGGCCGCCTCGAGCTGCCGCGGCACCTCGCTAGGACCAGCTGCCTTCAGCTGACGCCAGCCTTCCTCGATCTGATCGTGCATAACACGGCTGCGCGAGCCGAGCCAGGGGAGGTAGAGCGGTACGAGCGAGGTGTCGTTGTTGAGGTTCTCGATGCATCCCAGGTGGACGAGCTCCTGCACCTTCTCGACCGGGCTCTCGGCGAGGTGCTCGATCGCTGCGAAGGCCTCCGTCAGCCGCTCGGCGGGCACGTCGCCCTCCGCGTGACCGCGCACCAGCGTGCCGACGTAGCGCGAGAACTCGCCCATCTTGTAATACAACGGATCGTCAGGCTCGTCCGTGCGCGCCTCGGCGAAGCCGCGGACATGCTCCACGAGGTACGGGATGACGTCCTCTTGCGCTTGGATCATCGTCATGGCCAGGCGACTCCGTCGAGGACTCTATTCAGGATGTCGGCGTGGGTCGTGCTGCCGCGGGGCCCCGAGGCCCGTCGATCACCTCAGGCGCGATCCAAGGGGCACCTCCACACCCCCGTTGGTAGAGTCCCTCAAGACCCGTGGTGGGCGTAGCTCAGCTGGTAGAGCTCCTGGTTGTGGTTTGGGCCTCCCGCCCCCACAAAAGTGCTTGATTTGCAGGCACTTCCTAGCGCAGACGAGCGAAATTCGTTTGCCATGATTTAGCCGGATTTTCCGGGGTTATCGGCGTTTCGGGCCCCGAGATCGGGCGCTATCCCGAAACTCGTCCACCCCCCTCTGAAGCGAGGGGGGTATAGACGGCCGCCTTCTCCGTCAACCGGTCATGAGCACCGCTCCGTTGACGGCCTGGCAGCTGCGCCTGCGCGGTCTCGCGGGCGCCCCAACAGATTCGCCCTCGTTGCGGCTTCGGCCGCCATCTCGGCGCGCGCCCGTTGCGCGCGCCCATGACCATCACGACCCACGGGAGGTCCCTATGTCCATCATCGCCCCGGCGGCGCCGACGCGCCGTCGTGTCCGTCGCCGTTCCACGCAGGAGGAGCGCACGCCCGGCCGTCCACGCCGCGGCAACATCAAGACCTGGGAGACGAAGAGCGGCGATGTCGGCTACGGCGTGCGCTTCGTCGACCAGGAGGGCGTGCGCCGCTACGAGCGGTGCGGGCTCGCCAGCGAAGGCTGGACCGAGGAGCGCGCGTATGCGGCGCTCGAGCAGTACCTCGAAGACGTCCGCCGCGGGATCTTCCGCCCGACGGAGGACTTCCCGACGATCACGCACAGCGATCCGGTCTTCGACGAGTTCGCCCGCGAGTTCCTGACCGAGCACGCCGTCGAGATCAAGCCGCGCACGCGCGAGTTCTACGAGGCGACCTGGCGCAACCACCTCTCGCCGGCATTCGGGCATCTGCGGCTGAGCCAGATCACCTACGACGTGATCCGCCGCTACAAGCTCGACCAGCTGCGGTTGATCGACCAGGTCGAGCGCGCGGCGGAGCGCGGCGTGAAGGTCCTCACGTCGGATGGCCGGCCCGTGAAGCTGAGCCCGCGGACGATCAACCACGCGATCGGCACGCTCTCGCTGATCCTCGGCCACGCCGTCCGGCGCCAGAGCATCGCGCTCATGGTCAACCACGCCGCCAACACCGACCTGCGCGTCAAGGTGCCGAAGCCGTCGGTGCGCGACTGGCTGGAGGCCGACGAGCTGATGCTGCTGTTGGAGGCGGCGCGGCGCGTGGACTGCGAGGTGCGGCCCGAGACGCTGCGGCGAGGCGAGCAGATCCGCCAGATGCGTGCCCGCGGGATGACGCTCAAGCAGGTCGCGCACGAGCTGGAGATGAGCGTCGGCGGCGTGCACTGGCTCTCGAACCGCCACGTGCCCACCGGGCCCTCGGGGCTGCGGATCGCGTTGTGCCTGCTTGGAGCGAGCGGTGCTCGCAACACCGAGATCTGCCGGCTGCGACCTGTGGACCTCGACTTCGTTCACGGCAAGATCCGGGTCGGCACCTCGAAGACCCCGCGCGGCGTGCGCGAGATCGACATGACGCCGTGGCTGCACGCCGAGCTGGAGACGTACGTCGCCTCGCTCGGCGAGGACTACTCGCTGCTGCAACCGCTGATCCCGACGCGCTTCGGCAACTTTTTCAACAAGGACAGCCTCAACGCCCGCCTCAAGGCCGTCCACAGAGAGGCGACGCAGATGCGGCTCGATCGCCGCCTGCCGCCGCTCCCGACGAGACTGACGGCGCACGTCTTCCGGCGCTCGTACATCACGCTGATGCTGGAGGCCGGTGCGCCGCCGTCCTATGTCCAGGAGCAGGTCGGTCACGAGGACGCCAGCACGACGCTCAACATCTACGCCCGCGTGCTGCGCAAGCGCGACCGCCGCAGCTTCGGCCGGGCGTTCGACGAGCTGATGACGGGTGCGGTGCCGGAGTCGCCGTTCGAGCGGTCTGGGGAGGGGCAGGCGCAGCTGCGGTTGGCCTGACGTGCCTCGGACGGGCGGAGTGGCTGGCGACGCCCGCCGCTCCGCCGACCCCCTTGGCGGACGGCCTCCATCTAGATATGCTGTATGCGTGAAGCGAACCACGATCATGCTCCCCGACGAACTCGATGTCCGCCTGCGCCTCGAGGCCAAGCGGCGCAGCCTCTCGATCGCCGACATCGCTCGCGAGGCGATCGACGAGCACGTGCCGCCCGCTCGACCGGAGGGGGGCCTGAGCTTCTTCGCGATCGGCGAGGGCGGCCCGGCCGACGCATCCGAGCGCGTCGACGAGATCGTCAGGGACGCGATGGCCCGCCGCCACGACGACTCGGCTGCGTAGTGCTGATCGTCGACGCCGGCCCGCTCTACGCGGCCGCCGCCACCCGCGACAAGCACCACAGACGCTGCGTCGAGCTGCTCTCGAACAGCCCCGGTCCGCTCGTCGTCCCCGCGCTCGTCGTCACGGAAGTCGCCTACCTGCTTGCGGACCGCATCGGCCCCCACGCCGAACTCGCCTTCGCGCGCGCGATCCGCGCCGGCGAGCTCGTCGTCGAGCCCGTGATCGAGCGCGACTGGACTCGCATCGAGGAATTGACCGAGCAGTACCTCGACCTACCCCTCGGCGTCGTCGACGCCTCCGTCATCGCGCTCGCCGAGCGCCACGGCGTCGACACGATCGCCACGCTCGACCACCGGCACTTCGGGACGGTCAAGCCGCGGCATGTGGACGGCTTCGTGCTGGTGCCGTAGTCGCTCACCGGCTCAGGCGGTACCTGTCCACTTCTTGGAAATTTTCGCCCAGTCGACTTTCGCGCTGCGCTTGCCGGTCCAGACAGCCCAGAAATCTGGATCGGCGCTCTGCGGGCGATGATTTTTTGCGAGTTCCTTGACTTCGAGCATCGTCGGAAGGGGTGCTGCCCAGCCGAGCAGCAACGCATGCCGTGACGGGAGCGATGGTAGATCTGAGAGAAGACCCGAAAGATTGTCGGGAACCAGCTTGCCTACTAGAGCTTGGTCACGGTCGTTGACAAGCCGGTGGAGGAGAAAAGTGTTGCACTGGGCCAAGATCGTTGGTGAGAGTTCGGAGGGTCGTTGGCTTGAAAGGACGAGACCCAGACCGAACTTGCGGCCCTCGCGCGCGATCCGTTCGAAGCTACGAACGCACATCTCCCCAGGAGTCGTGTACTCATCACCATGCTCGGGGTGTGCTTGCACGAACGTGTGGGCCTCTTCGAGCACGAGAGTCGTAGGCAATGATTCTTTGTGAAGTCGTCGATGACGTTGCAGAGCTTCGAAGAGCATCCGCGAAAGAACGGCGACCACAACCTCTACAACGTCGCTGGGCACGAGGGACAGGTCGATCACCGCTGTCGATGATCCCTTTCCATCGCCGAGGAAGTCCGTAAGCCACTGCTCGAGGGACGGCTCAGCGTCCGGCAGCAGAATGGGTTGACTTCGCTCGTCGCCGAGCACCGAGCGAATCCGCATCCTTAGACCGCTGATGTATTTACGCGCGTCTTCGAACACGCCAGATGAAACAACCAGGTCGACCCGATCGGCGAGAAGGCCAGCATCAAACCGAACGGGCGCATCTTCGTTTCCGACGCGATTGACATGCGAGGAGGGGAGTTTGAGCACGAGGGCATCGAGCTTACGGTGCACGTCGCGCAACTGGGTGGCCGTGAAGGAGTCCCAGTTTCGGCCGTTGAGGAGATCCTTCTCAAGGCCATTGAGGTCGTCTACCAGGTCGTGCGCCTCGGGCGCCCAAGGCTTGTCATCGTCCAGCTGCGACTCGATCTCAGCGCGCAGGCTCTTGAGCAGGCCGCCGGTGCTCATCCGTCCTCCGTAGTCATGTGCCCAATGCTCTGGACCCATGTGCCGCGCACTTGCGACAGCGGCACGGTATTTATGTATATCCGCAGCAAACGCCTCATCCGGCGGTATGTTGTCGTCGAGGTCGGCTCGGAGTTCGCGCAGCGCTTGCGTGAGTACCGGGCGCTGCGTTCGGGCTGATGCGACGGTGATGCTTGCCCACTCTTGGCTGTTGAACAGCCATGCTGGAACTCGAAAAGCGGCTGCGTTCTCGGTTTCAACGGGTGGGACCTGAAACAGTCGAAACCCCGGAAGGTCTTCCAGCGCGGTTCGGTACTCGCCGTTGGGATCAAGGACGATGAAGCGACTGTTCGGCGAGTCCGTGGTGTCGGCTGCTTCGCGATCTTGGGTCGCCCCTTCAAGTGACCAGCGAATGAGACCAGCCACTGAGCACGACTTACCGGAGCCTGTGTTACCAAGGACGGCCAAGTGGCGACCGAACAGCTTGTCAGGGTCGACACGGACGTCGGCCTCGTTGCCAAGCAGCATCCGCCCGATGTGAACGCGTCGATCTTCTGGGCGGCCACGTGTTAGGGCTTCGAGCTGGTCCGCAGACGGAAGTGCGACGGGGTCGCCTACGGACGGATAGGTGACGACACCGCGACGAAGCCGAAACGTCGAGCGCTGATGATCGGTTGTGCGTTCGAGCGTTCCGACTGGAACCATCCGCATCTTGCGCAGTGGAAAGGGAAGATCGACGAGGCCAAAGTCCTTGAGTCCGGGACGTTTCGGATAGCTGGAGGCTTCGACTCCCAGCCAGGTCACGATGCCGACAAGTGCGCCGGTCTCATTAGGTATCACCACAAAGCCGTTGAGGCGAGGGAATGCGGTGGGACTTCCCGTATTGAGCGCAGTCGTTTGCGGAGCATCAAGCTCAAGACGAGCCAAGATCTCATCGGGAGCCACCGAGTCGACCGTGCCGACTGTGAGTGCAGCCTGTCGTTCTGTTGGGGTGCTGAGCGGGTCGGGCACGGTCATGGCTATGGACCGTTCACGGTGTCGCCTGTGGGGTCGTCAGTTCCCGGTTTGCCATCGTCGCTTGGGGCGGCGTCTTCCCTGAGGGCTTGGCTACGACTAGCGTGCCGGAGGATGAGTTGCTCAGCTCCGGGCTGTGGCAGGTAACGGTCGACAAGCGTCGCAAGGTCGCCGAAATGGGGGCCAAAGAGAAGGCTGTACTGCTCGGAGGCAACAGTTGTCAGAAAGCTGGCGATGCGGTCGCCGGGATCACTGAATGAGATAACAAGAAGGTGCGTTGAGCGCAGCGTGAGCATGTCGCGAATAACGCGATTGATGTGATCATCGCCAAACCCGTAACCGAAAGTTACAACAACGCTATTCGGGCGACACAGGGAAGCTGAAAGATCCCGGAAAAGCTCAGCGTATGGGAAGAGCGCCGTCTCAACGTCCTTTGCAGCGCTGGGATAGATCATGAGACGCTGAAGTGCGTCGTTTCTCAGGTGAGGATCGGTTCCTCCAAAGGTAAGGGGAATGCGTCGGAGAGCACCGTCCTCAAAGCGCCAGTCAAGCGAGCCGTGCAGCTTGGAAAGGCGGACTACGCCCTCAAGGTATCGAGGTTCGCCACGAATGCCGGGAGGGCTGTAGTGCAGATCCGTTTCCAGCCGTGAGGCTCGGAAGACCGGCTCGATGCTGCCAACGAAGCGATCCAGTACTCGGAGGCCGCCCAAATCACACCCGTACTCGAGCAGGCGGTCGTAGTTGGTCGTGAAGATTGTGAGGCGCTCGCGCGAAGGTGGCCGGCTCGCGAACGCCAGCAGGAAGCTCACGAGAACGCGTACCGCGTCGTGTCCTGCTCCGCCCTGGCTTGAGATGGCCTTCCGCATCTTGCGCTCGGCATCAAGACCTGATTGCGCGAAATCGGCGAGGGCAGCGTTCAGCGCCTCTTTCCAAGCCTCCGTACGCTCTGCGGCAGGTTCGACGACTTCGAGGCCTGCAAGGAGTTGTAGCGCGCTGCGCAACTGATCTTCGACATTGGCCTCGCCTCGCCGCATTGCTGTCGCTGACCGATCAGCGTGCGCGTCTACGAGTGCCGCATCTGGGACGGCGAAGGTGATCCGCTCCATGCCAAAGGGGGGAATCCCGAGCATGTTGGACATTGCAATGCCCAATCCGCTACCGACTAGCAGCGACAAATGCTCCGCTCCTCCCAAGGCAGTCAGCCAGGAGCGGATGGCGTCGCCATGCGTAGCGGGATCGGGACTCTCGACCGCCTCGTCCCGATTCTGGATCTTGAAGTGGTGTTCTGACAGCGCGAGCATCCAGTAATCAGAGCATCAAACTGCAGCCGATGCCGCAGTCAGGTTGCTCCAGGGGGCGAGCCTGGGGCGTTCCCAGGAGTTCTGCAACCTTGAACGCCCGCGCGCCGCGCCCATGATGCCCCGCAGCGACTGGCACATCGACGCTCCGCCAGGCCCTCCGATTTGGGGAAAAGACGCCCGTTTAGGGAAAGGAGCGGCGCCGCGACGCTCGCTTCCCTAAACCATGACGCCCTGACCGGTCTCGGCGAGGCCGCAACGGTCGCTCTCCGCACCCCGCGGAGCGACCTCGAGCGCCAAGCGCAATCGCCCACCCCACCGGCACTTCCAGGCTCCGCAAGACAGGCCCGAACCCCCGTTGGTAGAGTCCCTCAAGACCCGTGGTGGGCGTAGCTCAGCTGGTAGAGCTCCTGGTTGTGGTCCAGGCGGTCGGGGGTTCGAGTCCCCTCGCTCACCCTGATGGAAGCCCGCCGTTGGCGGGGCTCTGACGCCACGAAGCTCTGCCGATGCCTGCGTCTCTTTCAGCGCCGCGTGCGGCGCGCGCCTGCTTCGCCGCGACCGCGCTCGCGGCGCTGATTGGGCTGACGATCCAGATCGCGCTCGCGGCGTCCGCCGAGCACGGACGCTTCCCGACCGCCGCCGGCCGGGTGTTCAATGTCCTCTGCTACTTCACGATCCAGTCGAACGTGCTGGTGTGCGTCAGCTGCCTGCTGCTGGCGATCCGCCTCGAGCGCTCCTCGGCTGCGTTCGCATGGCTGCGGATGACGGGCCTCGTCGCGATCGTGGTCACGGGCCTCGTGTACTACACCGTGCTCGCAGACTTCTCGTCGGTGCACGGCTGGCGCCTTGTCGCCGACGTGATCGTGCACGGCATCGTGCCGGTCGCGGCCGTCGCAGGGTGGTACATGTTTGGCCCGCGTGGGCTGCGCGCGCCGCACCTGGTGCCGCTCACGCTTGCGTTCCCCGCATGCTGGCTCGCCCTCACGCTGATCCGCGGGCCGATCGTGGACTTCTACCCGTATCCCTTCGTCGACGTCGACCGGCACGGCTATCCGGTCGTCCTGCTGAACAGCGCGGCGATCGGCGCGCTCGTCCTTGCGTTGGCGGCTGCGGCGCTGCGGCTCGACGCCCGTCTGCAGCGGCGCGCTCCGCAGCCGTCCCGCTGACCGGCCGCGCTCGCCTCACACGATCGCCGCACGCACCGCGCACACCGCCGCCTGGATGCGGTTGGAGACGCGCAGCTTGAGCAGGATGCTCGAGATGTGGTTCTTGACGGTGTGGCGGCTGATGAACAGCTCGCGGGCGATCTCGTCGTTCTCCTTGCCGTCGACGACGAGGCGCAGGACCTGCTTCTCGCGCTCGGAGAGCACGGCGCCCGGTTCCGGCCCCTCTGGCAGCCCGTTCGCGCGCAGGCGGTGCACGAGCGCGCCCGCGATCTGCGGGGATATCATCGCGTCGCCCTGCGCGGCGGCACGCACGCCGGCGAGGATCGTCTCAGGCGGCGCTTCCTTGAGCAGGTAGCAGGAGCCGCCTTCCAGCACGACGGCGACGACGTCGTCCTCCGGCGCCGGGCTCGCCAGCGCCAGCACGTGCGTGCGCCGTCCGCTCGCCGCCATCCGGCGGATCGCGTCGATCCGGAACGCGCCCGGCATGGCCGGGTCGACGATCGCGACGTCCGGCGCATGGCGCTCGACGAGCCCGACGCCGCCCTCGGCGCTCGACGCCTCGCCGACGATCTCGATGCCGTCGGCCTCGAGCAGCTGGCGCAGCCCTGCGTGGAACAGCGGATGGTCGTCGACCAGCACGACGGTGATCGGCTCGTGGACGTCGTTCGCGGTGGTGGGCATCGGTGCCTCGCTAGGACCGCAGCGACGGGTCGCGGTCGGTGGCGCGACGCACGCCCGTCAGCTGCAGCGCCGCGTCGCGGTCGGAGACGCCGAGGCGTCTGACCGTTTCGGAGACGTGCCGTCGCACCGTCACCGTGGAGATGCCGAGGCGATCGGCGATCTGGCGCGTCGTGAGGCGGTGCTGCAGCAGCTCGAGCACCTCCGACTCGCGCCCGGACAGCGTGACCCATTCGCCCGAGGCCGTGCGCGCCCGCCGCTCGCCCCAGCGGCTGCGCAGCTCCTCGAGCACGCGCGCGGTGACGGCCCGCGGCAGCGACGCCTCGCCGTCCAGCGTCGCGCGCACCGCGCGGCCGAGCGCCGCCGGATGGACGTCCTTGACGAGGCAGCCGCTCGCGCCGGCGCGCAGCGCCCCGATCACCTCCTCCTCGGTGCCGGTCGCGCACAGCACCACGATCCGCGTCGAGGGCGCGGTGGCGGCGATCGCGGTCGCGGCGACGACGCCGCCGCCGGCGATCTGCACGTCGAGCAGGCAGATGTCGGGCCGCTCGCGCCGCACGGCGGCGATCGCGCCGTCGGCGTCGGTCGCCTCGCCCACCACCGCCACGCCGACGCGCTCGAGCGCACGGCGCATGCCCAGGCGCGTGAGCGCATGCCCGTCGGCGAGCACCGCGCGCGGTCCGACCATCATCGGAGCACCCCGACGCTGCTGCGTCGGTCGTCTATGAGGACGAGCGCGCGCCCGTGCGCCGCTCGGACCTCTTCATCTTCGGTCAACGCCTTCCCCCGGTTGTCCGTGACGTCGAAGACCTGCATTTCCTGCCTAACCAACCATTCGGATGGTTATCCGGCAGCCTGAAAATAGGTCCGCAACATACCAGCGGACGCAAGTGCGCGACGCGCTACTCGCGCTCGCGCTCCGCAAAATGCCCGAAGATCGGGGGTTGCGTTCAGTGAATTGAACGCGAGATGGGGCACACGACCCATTGGGAATCGCGCCGTCGCTCGCAACACTGATCGCGCCGGACAGCTCCGTCATGCCCGCATCGGACGAAGCACAAACATCTTTAACGCAATCGCAACTTCATCGGGACTCAATTCAGCAACGAAGGCGCGTCGGGGGACGGGGCGAGATGGGGACCAGCACGATCGATCGAATGGCCGGCCCGCGCTGGCTGCGGTGGTTCCGCGCCGCGGGGGGCTCGTCATCGTCGCCGTCCGGGCAGTCGCGTCAGCTTGAGGAGCTGATGAGCGAGCTGGCGCTCCTGCGCGAGGAGAACGCACGACTGAAGGTCCAGCAGGAGCGCCCGCGCGAGCGGCCCGTGAACGAGCGGGTACGGGAGCTGCTGCCGTTGGGAGACGAGGCGGCGCAGAGCGCCGACTCCGACGAGCCGTGGGAGCTCCTGACCGACTGCCTGATGCTGCGCGACGGGCTCGTCGACGCCTGCCGCGAGATCGAGGAGGGCATGCGCGAGACGCGCCGGCGCCTCGACGCGATCCTGCCCGAGGGCGGGCGCGGAGCGCCCGTGAGCCCGCTGCGCAGCGACGAATTCGAAAGCGTCGCGTGAGCGGCCCCGATGCGGCGCAAGCACGAGCGGAGACCTCCCTGCATTCTTCTGACGACCGAGGCCACCTATCCCTACGCCGTCGGCGGCGTGAGCTCTTGGTGTCATCTCGTGGTCGGCGGCCTGCCCGAGTTCACGTGGCGGATCCTTCCCATCCACGCGGGCGGCCGCCGGCCGCGGCAGCTGTTCGAGCTGCCGCCCCACGCGGCCATGGCCGGGCGCGTCGACGTCTGGACCGAGCACCTGCCGCGGCGCCACCGCGTGCGCGGCCTGCTGCGCGGCGGGCGGCCTGAGCTGCCCGCCGAGCTGGTGCGGGCGCTGATCGGCTGGAGCGCCGATCAGGAGGCGCTGCTGGAGACGCTCGTGTGGTGCCGCCGCAACCCGACCGCGGTGCGGCCCACGTTTCGCTCGATCGACGCATGGCTGCGCTTCGTCGCGGCGCTGCGCGAGGTGCTCGAGGAGCGCCATCCCGAGGCCGGGCCCGTCCCGGCGCTCGACGCCGTCGACGCCGCCAGCCTCTACCAGCAGCTCTACTGGGTGGCGCGCGTGGCGGGCGCCGAGACGCCCCGCTGCGACGTCCTGCACGTCACGGCCGCCGGCTGGGCGGCGATCCCCGCGCTCGTGCACCGGCGCCTGCACGGCACGCCGCTGCTGCTCACCGAGCACGGCGTCTACGTGCGCGAGGCCTACCTCGCGGCCGCGCGCAGCAACGCGCCCGCCGGCGACCGCTTCGTCGCGAGCCGGCTCGCGCGCGGGCTGACGATGGCGACCTACGCGAGCGCCGACATGATCTCGCCGGTGACGGAGGCCAACGAGCGCTGGGAGATCCGCCTCGGGGTCGATCCGGCCGCGATCCGCGTGATCCACAACGGCATCGAACCGCCGACGAGCTTCTCGCCGCCGCCGCGCGCGCTGCGCGTCGTCTCGATCGGGCGCATCGACCCGCTCAAGGACGTGCAGACGATGCTGCACGTCGCAGCCGAGGTGACGCGGCGGATCCCGCAGGCGCGCTTCGAGTACTGGGGCCCGCCGACGAGAGGGCAGGAGCACTACGCGCGCGCCTGCGAGGAGCTGCGTCGGCGGCTGGCGCTCGGCGACGGCTTCGAGTTCATGGGCAGCACGCCGACGCCGACGGAGGTCATGCGCAGCGCCGACGTCGTGTTGATGACGAGCATCTCCGAGGGACTGCCGATGGCGATCCTCGAGGCGATGGCGGAGGCGCGGCCGGTCGTCGCGACCGGCGTCGGCGGGGTCCCGGACGTCCTGAGAGGCTGCGGCATCGTGGTGCCCTCCGGCGACGTCGGCGGGCTGGCGACCGGCATCACGACGCTGCTGAACAACCCGGTCTTCGCCGAGCGCCTCGGGCGCCGCGCGTTCGCGCGCGTGCACGAGCGCTACACGCAGCAGCGCTGCCTCACGCGCTACCGCGAGCTGCTGAGCGAGCTGACCGCGCAGGCGGCCGTCGCGGCATGAGGGAGGACGAGCTCGCGGCGCCCGAAGCCGGCGGGATCGTGCACGCCCGGCTCGGACGACCGCCACAGGACCTGCTCGAGGCGGTGGTCGTGCTCGAGGCGTGGGGCGGCGTCCCGACGCTCGTCGCCTTCGGCGTCGGCGGCGACGTGCTCGCGCCGGAGGCGCAGCCGGACCCGCCCGGTGCCCGGCGCCCGGCGCTGGAGGCGGGCGGGCGCGAGAGCGTCGTCGCCGAGGGCGTCGCGCTGCTCGTCGCGATCCTCGCGGTTGCCGCCTGGGCTGGACCGCTCAGCGCGGCGCTCGGGCCGGCCGTGCTGGAGCGCGCGCTGCAGATCGCGCTGCCGCTGACGCTCTGCCTGCAGTGGATGGTCCGCAGCCGCTACCTGAGCCGCACGGGGGGGATGCGGCTGATCGTCGAGGACCAGGTCCCGCTGGTGCTGGGGCTCGGGCTGCTCGGCGGGACGCTCGCGCTGCTGCCGCCGTTCGGGCCGCTCGCCGGGATCTTCGTCGCGGTGTGGGTCGGGGGGACCGTGCTCGCGCGCCGCGGCTGGGGGCTGCTCTACGGCGCGCTCGTGCTCGGCGAGGCGGTCGCGCTGGAGCTCGGCGCCCCGGCGCGCGACTCGCTCGTGCTGCTCGCCGGCGTGACGCTGCTCGGCGTGCTGATCGCGATCGCGACCGGCGGGGCGGCCTCGAACGAGTCGCCGGGTCGGGTCGGGCGGGCGCTGGCCGCGGGCACGATCGGCGCGCTGCTCGGCGGCGTGCTCGTCGGCGACACGAGCCTCGGCTGGGGCGTGCACGGCGCCTTCCCGGCGCTTGCGCTCGTGCCGTCGGTCGCCGGCAGCTTCTGGGGCGGCTACCACCTGTGGCAGTTCCACGAGGCGATCCCGCGCGAGCTGCGCGGCATCGCGATCGGCCATTCGAGCGGGCGGCTGGGACGCGGGCCGGCGGGCCGGATCGTGGTCGGAGCGCTCGCACGGCTCCTCGGCGTCACCGTCGTCCTGTCGGGGCTCGTGCTGGGTGCGGCGACGTGGACGCGCGGCACCGATCACGGCAGCCTCTTCGTCGCGTTCGGCTGCGCGGCGCTCGTATGCCTGTTCGTCAGCCTGCACGAGTCGCTCGGCTACCTGCGCTGGGCGTGCTTCAGCGCGGCGGCCGGCCTGGCCGCGGAGCTGGCGGTGCAGCGCTGGTTCGTCACCTCGGTGCCGGGCATGGGGCTGATCGTCGGCGGCACGCTCGGGACGCTGCTCGCGCTCGTCCCGTTGCTGCTGCGGCTGCGCTCTTCCAGCCGTGTGCTCGCGACGGCGCTCTGGATCAAGTGAGACCGCCGCTCAGCACGGCCGGCGCCACGCGCCGAGCCCGAGCCGTTTGCGCATCGCGTTGATCCCGAGCCGTCGCGCGGCCGCACAGAAGGCGGAGCGGTCGAGCGTGTACTCGGTGTCGTAGACGCCCTTGCCCACGCGCAGGAACGGGCGTGCCTGCCCGCACTCGCGGTACTGGAAGCACTGCTCGAGCACCGCGAAGTCGAAGCTCGGCGCGAGTGCGCGCGCCTGCTCGAGGTCGTTCTTCAGCGCCACCGCGAGCCCCGCGGCGTGTGCGGCATCCGCGACCCAGCGGTTGAAGCGCAGCTGGTCGCGCGCGGTCAGCGGGAAGCCGCTGCGGTTCGCGTAGCCGTCGACGTTGTCGGGCTCCACGGCGTCGAAGCCCTTCGCGCGGCAGCGCGCGATGCGCGCGCGCAGGAGCGGGGCGAGCAGCGCGATCTGGCGCACGTCGAGCCAGCGCTCGCCGGGCCAGCCGTTGGAGGCCCCGAGCACGCGCGCCGGGAAGCGCGCGCGGTCCGGGCGCCAGTTCTCCCACGTGCCGACGTCGACATAGCAGACGACGTAGCGCCCGGCGCGGTGCAGCCGTGCCACCGCGGCGCTGCTGGTGTCGAAGCCGTCGACGTCGTAGAGCCGCGCGCGAACGCCGAGCGCCAGGCGCCCGTCGAGCTGCCACTGCCAGGAGGCGTGCGCCGGGGGGCGGGCGATCGTGCGAGCGCCGGGCGCGTGCGCGAGCGCCGCCGGTACCGCCAACGCGACGAGAACTCCAAATGCGAGTGGAAGGCGTCGCCGCACGTCGCAGACCTTAACAGACGACACGCAGGGATTAACGGACGCCGTTCACCTAATTGAACGTTGGATGGGGCAGGTGGCTCATTGGTTGCACAGACATGAATGAGGAGACTGTCGCGATCTTCACGTCAAGCCTGGGGGAGTGCAGCCGCATGAGAGCGAAGCTCGGCACGTTCACGATCGTCTTGTCCATCTGCTGCGCGCTGTCGTCGGTGGTCGGGACACCCGCCGCGACAGCAGCGCAGCGGATCGATCTGAAGGTGCTGCTGCTCGGCGTGACGGGCGCCGAACCCTCCTTCCAGGCGTGGCAGGCGCAGCTCAAGCGCGAGGGCGTGCCGTTCGACCAGCTGCTCGCGACGCCCGGCCACGCGCCGATCACCGCCGCGACGCTCGCGAGCACGCCCGCGGCCGGGGTCGAAGAGGCGAGATACGAGGCGGTCGTCGTCGCCGTCGGCAACCTGCCGCGCTGCGACGAAAACGGCTGCGCCTCGGCGCTCGCGCCCGAAGAGTGGGCCGCCCTCTCGACCTACGAGCAGACCTTCCACGTGCGCCAGCTGACGGCGTACACGTTCCCGACGCCGGAATTCGGCCTCAACTATCCGACGACCTCCGGTCCGCTCGACGGCGTGAACGCGACGCTGACCGCTGCAGGCCAGACCGTCTTCCCCTACCTCAACGGCTCCGTCACGGTCGGCGCCGGCACCTACGGGTATGAGGCGACGCCGCTCGACCCGGCGAGCTTCACGACGCTCCTGACGGACCCGAACGGCGCCGCGCTCGTCGGCGTCTTCGCACACCCGGAAGGGCGCGAGGAGATGGTGCAGACGTTCGACTCCAACGCGTTCCAGCTCCACAGCGAGCTGCTGCGCCACGGTCAGCTCGCATGGGTCACGCGCGGCACCTACCTCGGCGATCAGCGCAACTACCTCGAGCTGCAGGTCGACGACATATTCCTGCCGGACGACATCTGGGACCCGGTCGACCACGTCACCGACTTCAACCCGGCAGACGCCGTGCGGATGACCGCCGCCGACGTGACGCGTGCGGTCGAATGGTCGAGAACGACCGGGCTGCGGATCGACAACCTCTACAACGGCGGGGGCAGCGTCGCCTACGCCGAACAGAACGGCGGCAGCGACCCGCTGCTCACCGCCTTCCAAGCCAACAAGGCGACGTTCGGCTGGGTCAACCACACCTACGACCACCCGAACCTCGACTGCTCGACGAGAGGCTTCATCGTCGAAGAGATCGAAGAAAACACGAACTGGGCGAGAGCGATGGGCTTCGCCGTCAACCCGGGGGAGCTCGTCACCGGCGAGCACTCGGGGCTCGCGAACCTGATCCCCGGCAGCCCGGGCACGATCGACCCGCCCGGGCTCGAAGAAGCCGAAGGGCTCAACAGAGGCGGGACGCTCCCGGGCGGCACCTACGACTACGCCGTCAGCGCGACCTCCACGAACGGCGAGACGAACGCCTCCACCGCGACGGTCACGATCGAAGCGAGAAGAGCCGCCACCGGCGCCGTCCGGATCGCGTGGCAGGCGATCTGCCACGCGACCACGTACAAGGTCTACCGCCGCACCTCGCCCGCCGGCGCGTGGGCGCTGGTCGGCACCCTCCCGCAGCCCGAAACCGCGTTCAGACTCTCGGGCCCGGCAACGATCAGATTCAGAGACACGGGCATCGCCGGCAGCCCCGGCTCGCCGCCGAGCGTCAACGGCGCGACGCTCAATCCCTACGGACAGAACCCGAACTTCGCGGGTGCGCTCAGATCCGTCGGCATCAGAAACACGGGCGGCGACGCGTCCAAGCCCTACCCGGTCACGCCGACGAGCACGACCGGTCCGACCTACCCGGCGGGCACGTCGTTCGTCGAGACTCCGATACGCGTGATCCCGCGCTACCCGACGAACGTCTACTACAACGTCGCGACGCAAGCGCAGTTACTCGACGAGTACAACCACCTGTACCTGCCGCCCGAGCTGGGCGGGGTGTGCGTGAACACGTCGACGACGACGTGCAGATCGAGCCCGGCGAGCTGGGAAGACGTCGTGGCGGCGGAGTCGCAGCGGATCTTCGGCCACATGATGGGCAACGACCCGCGGCCGCACTACTTCCACCAGACCAACCTGGCCGAGTCCGGCCAGGCGGATGGCGCCGTCTTCTACCCGGTCTTGGATGCGTTGATCGCCGAGTACAAGGCGTACTTCAACACGACCGAGCCGATCGTGCAGCTGACGCCGACGCAGATCAGCGAACTGCTCGCACGCCAGGAAGCTTGGGCGACCGCGAGCACGAGCACGAACACCAGAGGCGTGAGCGGCTACGTCGAAGGCGCGAGAGTGACGATCACGAACGCCGGGGCGGCAGCGGCGACGATCCCGCTGGCCGGCACCGAGGCCGGGACGCTCTACGGCGGCACGAGATCGGGTTGGGTGAACGCTGCGAGAGGCAGAAGCACGCACACCGCGACGCTCGCCTGGCCGGCGCCGACGCCTCCGCCGGCGCCGGTCCTCCCGCCGCCGCTCATCACGGCGACGATCGCGCCCGTCGCCGGTGCGCTCACCGCCGGCCTCGCGACGCCGGTGGCGGACGCGGGGCTGAGCGGACCGTAGGCGGAGGCAGGGCGCAGCGCCCGCGGCGACGAGGTCGCGGGCGCCGTCCGTCAGCGCTTCGCGTACTCGGCGGCCTGGCCGAACTCCAGGAGCACGCAGGGCTCGTCGCCGATCACCTCGGCGTCGTGGCCGGGCGGGATCATGAACGCGTCGCCGGGTCCGATGTCGCTCGCGGGCCCGTCGTACATGTGCACGCGCATCCGGCCCGACACGCAGTAGCCGAGGTGGAACACCTGGCAGACGTCCGTGCCGGCGATCGGCTTGACGTCGTTCGACCAGCGCCATCCGGGCTCGAACTCGCCGCGCCCCACGACGTGTCCGCCGAGATCCAGAAGCTCCGACTTGCCGTGCGACGCGAACGGACGCGTCTCGTCGGGGCGGTCGAAGCGCTTGACCACGCAGCTTGTCGCGGTCGACATCACGTCCTCCTTCGATCGGGGACTCGCGTGCTCCCACCGTACTCCCGCCGACACGTCACCGGCACGCCATCTCCGTCTGCGCGAAGATGTCGCCGATGACGAGGCGCTCGGCCGCGCTGACGGCGCTCACGCTCTGCGCCCTCTGCATCCCCGGCAGCGCGCTCGCGGCCGACATCACGGTCGAGCTCGACCAGCCGCTGGCGACCTTCGCGCCGCGCAGCGCGCTGGGCGCCGGGCTCGACGGGCACGACCACGGCGCCACGCGGCAGCTCTACACGCGCGCGAACATCCGCGCGATGCGCTCGACCGGGCTCGAGCCGATCTCCTACCGGCTGCGGACCGAGCTCGCCGTCGAGGCGTGGCACTGGAACCGCCGCGGGCGCTGGAGCGACGCGCGCCGCCACCAGGGCTACTGGACCTCCTCGACGCGGCGCGGCGCGCCGTTCGAGACGACGTACGGCTACCGCCTGCCGCGCCGTGGCGACACGTTCGACCAGGCCGACGACGACGGCTACTCGCGCCTCGACGACGGCGACCCGCACACGTTCTGGAAGAGCAACCCGTACCTCGACCCGCGCTTCGCGCACGCCTCCCACCCGCAGTGGATCGTGATCGACCTCGGCGCCGCGCGCGCGGTCGACGCGCTCGAGCTCGACTGGGGCGCGCCGTATGCGCGGCGCTTCCGCGTCGAGTACGCGGTCGACGGGGATCCGACGTACAACACCGACCGCGTGCTGTGGCGGGCGTTCCCGCATGCGACGTTCGCCGGGCATCCCGGCCGCCAGCGTGTGCGGCTCGCGCGCGCGCCGCAGCGCGTGGAGTGGGTGCGGGTCCTGCTCAGCCGCAGCTCCCACACCGGCCCGCGCGGCTCGCGCGACGTGCGCGACCGGCTCGGCTTCGCGGTGCGCGAGCTGCGCCTCGGTCGCGACGCGCGCGGCGGGCGTTTGCACGACCTGCTCGCCCACGCGCCGAGCAACGCGCGCCAGAGCCCGACGTACGTCTCCTCGACCGACCCCTGGCACCGCGCGCGCGACCGCGATCCGGACACCGAGCAGCCGAGCTTCCGGCGCGTGCTGAGGAGCGGCCTCACGCGTGGGCGGCCGCTGCTCGTGCCGGTGCCCGTGCTCTACGGCACCCCGCGCGACGCGGCCGGCGAGCTGCGCTACCTGCACCGTCTGCGCGTGCCGTTGCGCGGCGTCGAGCTGGGGGAGGAGCCCGACGGGCAGCTCGCCTCCCCGGAGGACTACGGCGTCCTCTATGCCCAGTTCGCCCGTGCGCTGCGCCGCGCCGACCGGCGCGTGCCACTCGGCGGTCCGGGCCTGCAGAGCTCCGTGCCCAACTGGACGTGGTGGCCCGAGCGCCACGGCGACCGCTCGTGGATGCGGCGGTTCCTGGCCGAGCTGCGCCGGCACGGCGCGCTGGCGGACTACGACTTCCTCTCGTTCGAGTGGTACCCGTTCGACGACGTCTGCGGGGACGTCGGCGCCCAGCTCGCGAGCGCGCCGGGCCTGCTGCGCACGGTGCTCGCGAACCTGCGCGCCGAGGGCGTGTCGCCTCACATGCCGACGTTCATCACCGAGTACGGCTGGTCGGCCTACGCGGCGCAGGCGGAGGTGGACCTGCCGGGCGCGCTGATGGACGCCGACGTCGTCGGCACGTTCCTGTCCGAGGGCGGCAGCGCGACGTACCTCTACAGCCCCGAGCCGGACGCCCTGATGCGTGACACCCACCGCTGCGACGCGTGGGGCAACCTGACGCTGTTCGCCTCCGACGACGCGCACCGCATCCGCTTCCCGACGGCCCTCGCCTGGGGCGCGCGGATGCTCACGCACGACTGGACCGCGCCCGGGGATCGGGCGGACACGCTGCTCGCCACGCGCGTCAACGACGCGCCGAGCGTCTCCGCCTACACGCTGCGGCGTCCCGACGGCAGCCTCGCGCTGCTGCTGCTGAACAAGGACACGCGCCCGGTCGCGTTGCGCCTGGGCACCGCTCGAGGCCCCCTGACCGGAGCGGCGACGGTCGCCCAGCTCTCCGCCGCGACGTACCGCTGGCACCCGCGCGGCCCACATGGCTTCGCCCGTCCCGACGGCCCGCCTGCCCGCTTCACCACGCTGCTCGGCGCCGACGGCCGCGTCGATCTGCCGGCGAGGTCGTTGACCGTACTGCGCGCGCATGCGCCGGAACCGATCGGGTAGCTTCGCCCTGCAGCTCATTTCAATCAAGGGGGGAGACATGCGCAGGACGCTGCTCGTCGTCGCGCTCGCGACGGTCGCCTTGCTCACGCCGATCGCCGGCGGCGCCGCCGCGGCGCACGACCCGATCCTGTTCGTGCACGGATGGTCGGAGAACGAATCGGTCTGGTCCACGATGATCAGAAACTTCGAAAGAGAAGGCTGGACCAGCGAAGAGCTCAACAACTGGAGATACAACACCAGACAATCGAATGTGACGACCGCGAGAGAAGTCGAAAGAAAGGTCGCGGAAATCCTCACGAGAACCAGAGCCGCGAAGGTGGACATCATCAGCCACTCGATGGGCGGCCTCAACACCCGCTACTACCTCAAGAACCTCAGAGGCACGGAAAAGGTCGACGACTGGGTCTCGCTCGGCGGTCCCAACCACGGCACCACGACGGCGGAACTCTGCCCTGAAACGTCGTGCGTCGAGATGCGGCCGAACTCGACGTTCCTGAGAGAACTCAACAGAGAAGACGAGACGCCCGGCACCGTCAACTACGGAACGTGGTGGTCCTCGTGCGATGAATTCATCAACCCGGACGAAAGCGTCCTGCTGACGGGCGCGACGAACACCGAAGCCGGGTGCGTCACCCACGTCGGGCTGACGTCGAACGCGACCGTGTTCGGCCAGGTCCGCGACTTCGTCAGATAGGCCGCGAGGCGGCTCAGGCCGCCTCGCGCACGAGCCGCACCCCGCGCCCCGGCACCAGCGTGACGCCGGTGGCGCGGATCGGCTCCGGTCGGCGCACCGCGAGCCGCACCGGGCTGCGCGCGATCACCTTCAGTATCGTGGCCAGCTCGAACTGCGCGAAGCTCGCGCCGATGCAGCGGCGCACGCCGCCGCCGAACGGCACCCAGCTGTAGGGACGCACCTCGCCGGGTGTGAGGAAGCGCTCGGGACGGAAGCGCGAGGGCTCCGGGAAGACGTCCTCGCGGTGGTGCGTGATCGCGATCACGACGGCGAGGTCGGTGCCGGCAGGGATCTGGTGGCCGCCGATCTCGACCGGCTCGGTCACGTCGCGCCCGACGATCGGCACGACCGGCCGGATCCGCAGCACCTCCTTGCAGACTGCGTCGAGGTACTCGTCGTCGGGCGGGTGGGAGCCGGATCGCACGCGCGCGAGGACCTCGGGGTTGCGGTGCAGCAGGTCGACCGCCCACGACAGCGCGGTCGCCGTCGTCTCGTGGCCGGCGAGCACGAGCGTCAGCAGCTCGTCGCGCAGCTCGGCGTCGCCCATCGGGGTTCCGTCCTCATGGGTGGCCTGCAGCAGCATCGAGAGGATGTCCTCGCGCGCGGAGAGCGCGTCGTCGTCGAGCGCGCGCCGCTCCGCGATCTCGGCGTAGATCAGCGCGTCGACGGCGGCGCGGCGCGCCTCGAAGTTCGCCTTCGGGCGGAGCGGGCCGACGTCGCGGTGCAGCATCGTGCCCCAGAAGATCAGCTGGCGCCCGCTGGCGACGAGCAGCGGCAGCTGCCGGCGCAGCTCCTCCTTGCGCGCCTGGTCGGTGATGCCGAAGACGACGTCGAGGATCACCTCGAGCGTCAGCGCCTCCATCCGCCGGTGCAGCGCGAACGCCTGCCCGACCGGCCAGCTCGCGACCTCGCGCTGGGCGAGCTCCTCGATCAGGCCGGCGTAGGCGCGCAGGCGCTCGCCGTGGAAGGGCGGCAGCAGCAGCTTGCGCTGGCGCATGTGCGGAGCGCGGTCGAGGATCAGCAGCGACCACGGCCCGAGCACCGGCTTCAGCGGCGCGTTCGCGAGGCCGGCGTGGAAGACGCTCGGGTCGCCGGTGAGGATCGGCTGGATCAGCTCCGGCGAGCTGAACGCGACCGAGGCGCCGAAGCCGGGCGAGCGCATCGTGAACGGCTCGCCGTACTTGCGGTGGATCGCCATCGCGAAGCGCAGCGGCTGGCGCGACATCCGCAGCGCCTGGACCAGGCCGGGGTCGCGCGGCCCGCGCGGCAGCGTCGAGCGCGGCGGCCGCGGCGGGGCGACGATGGTCGGGTCGATCGCGGTCGTGCTCATCGGGCGTCCGATGATACTGGCCAGCTGGCCAGTCGCCCGCGTCCGCAGCGCTACGTCACCTCGCGCAGCCGCCCCGACTCGACCTCGTAGACGAAGCCCCGCACGCGGTCGGTGCGCGGCAGGAACGGACTCGCCTCCACGCGGGCGATCGACTGCCGGACGTCGCTGTCGACGTCGGAGAACGCCTCGACCGCCCACGGCGGCTTGATGCCGGTGTCCTCGAGGATCGCGTTGCGGAACTCGTCGTCGGTCGTGACCTCCAGCCCGCAGTCGCTGTGGTGGATCAGCATCACCTCCTCGGTCCCGAGCAGCCGCTGCGAGATCGCGAGCGAGCGGATCGTGTCGTCGGTCACCACGCCGCCGGCGTTGCGGATCAGATGCGCGTCGCCGACGTCGAGCCCCAGCGCCTGGAACAGGTCCAGGCGCGCGTCCATGCACGCGACGATCGCCAGCGCCCGTGCGGGACGCGCGGTCAGTCCGCTCGGCGTGAAGTTGGCGACATAGGCCTCGTTGTTGCGCAGCAGCTCGTCGGTGATGCTCATGGCTGGGCGGGAAGCTAATGCATCTCCCGGCCGCGCAGCCGCCACACCGCCCAGCGCGTCCATGCCACCGTGACGTCGAGCACCCCCGCGATCAGGAACGCGAGCGGGCCGGTGATCAAACGCGCGGCAAGCCTTCTGGGCATGCCCCCACGCTATCGTTCGCCGCCCCATGTCCGCCGCCGTGAAGACGAACGTCACCGAGCTGCCCGAGTCGCGCGTGCGCGTCGAGGCCGAGGTCGACGCCGCCGAGGTCGAGAAGAGCCTCGAGCGGGCCGCCAAGCAGCTCGCACGCCAGACGCGGGTGCCCGGCTTCCGCAAGGGCAAGGTGCCGCCGCAGGTCTTCATCCGCCGCGTCGGGCGCGAGGTCGTGCTCGACGAGGCGGTGCGCAGCTCGATCGGCGACTGGTACTCCGACGCGCTCGACGCGGCCGGCGTCGTCCCCGTCGGGGAACCGAAGCTCGATCTCGGCGACCTGCCGCCGGAGGGAGCGCCGCTCGCCTTCTCGATCGAGATCGGCGTGCGCCCGCCGGCGCAGCTCGGCGACATGGCCGAGCTCGAGGTCCCGCGCCGCGAGGCGCAGGTCGACGACGCGCGCATCGACCACGAGCTCGAGCACCTGCGCGAGCGGCTCGCCAAGCTCGAGACGGCCGAGCGCGCCGCGGCGCAGGGCGACTTCGTCGTGATCGACTATCGCGGCACGATCGACGGCGTCGCGTTCGACGGCGGCGAGGGCAGCGACCAGCTGGTCGAGCTCGGCGGCGGCAACCTGATCCCCGGCTTCGAGGAGCAGCTCGTCGGCGCGAGCGCGGGGGAGGAGCGCACGATCGAGGTGACGTTCCCCGACGACTACGGCGCCGAGCAGCTCGCCGGCAAGCCCGCCGCGTTTGCGATCTCCGTCAAGGAGGTGCGCGAGAAGCTGCTGCCCGCCCTCGACGACGAGCTCGCCTCCGACGCCGCCGGCTTCGACACGCTCGCGGAGCTGCGCGAGGACGTCCGCACGCGCCTCGCCGCGCAGGAGGAGCAGGCGATCGAAGGCGAGTTCCGCGAGGCGGTGCTCGACGCCGCCGTCGCGCGCGCGACGGTGACCGTGCCCGACGCGCTCGTCGAGGCGCGCGCCGTCGAGCTGTGGGAGCAGACGCTGCGCTCGCTGCAGCGCCGCGGGCTCTCCAAGGAGGCCTACCTGCAGATCTCGGGCAAGAGCGAGGCGGAGATCCTCCAGGAGGCCAAGCCCGACGCCGAGCAGGCGCTCAAGCGCGAGGCCGTGCTCGCCGCGTTCGTCGAGGCCGAGTCGATCGAGCCCAGCGACGAGGAGCTGCTCGAGGCGCTCGCGCACAGCGCCGAGCACGAGAAGGTCTCGCCCGAGCAGCTGCTGGAGCGCGTCCGCAAGACCGGCTCGGTCGAGATGCTGCGCGAGGACGTCGCGACGCGCAAGGCGCTCGACGTGCTCACCGAGCGCGCGAAGCCGATCGCCCCCGAGCTGGCCGAGGCGCGCGAGAAGCTCTGGACTCCGGGCGACTGACGGGCGCGCGGACCCCTGCGGGCCGCCACATCGCGGTTGCTAGACTCGCCCCACCGGACGGGCGCTGAAACGACTCGGCTCCAGCCGGCAGGATTCGAGCCGAGGAAGCGAAACAAAGCGAGGACTATGAGCCCCCTGGTACCGATGGTCGTGGAGCAGACGTCTCGCGGAGAGCGCGCGTTCGACATCTACAGCCGCCTCCTCAACGAGCGCATCATCTTCCTCGGCACGCCCGTCGACGACCAGATCGCGAACCTCGTCGTCGCCCAGCTCCTGCACCTCGAGTCCGAGGATCCGGAGAAGGACATCTCGCTCTACATCAACTCGCCGGGCGGGTCCGTCTACGCCGGGCTCGCGATCTACGACACCATGCAGTTCATCAAGCCCGACGTGCAGACGATCTGCGTCGGGATCGCGATGTCGATGGGCGCGCTCCTGCTCGCCGGCGGCGCGAAGGGCAAGCGCATGGCGCTCCCGAACGCCAAGATCCTGATCCACCAGGTCTCCTCGTCCTTCCAAGGTCAGGCGACGGACATCGAGATCCACGCGCGCGAGATCATCGACATTCGCCGCCGCCTGGATGAGATCATCGCGGATCACACTGGAAAGACGGTGGACGACGTGAAGGGCGATACGGAGCGCGACTACTTCATGAGCTCCGAGGAGGCAAAGGACTACGGCATCATCGATCGGGTGATCACGCAGCACTAAGGTCGTAGGCCCCGGCTGCCGACGTACTCGGGAGAGCACATGGCACGTCCCACGGACACAAACGAACAGCTCCTCTGCAGCTTCTGCGGCAAGTCCCAGCGCCAGGTCAAGAAGCTGATCGCCGGCCCCGGCGTCTACATCTGCGACGAGTGCATCGACCTCTGCAACGAGATCATCGACGAGGAGCTGACCGCTCCGCCGTCGTTCGACCTCGAGAACCTGCCGAAGCCGCGGCAGATCTATGACGTCCTGAACGAGTACGTCGTCGGCCAGGAGGACGCGAAGCGCACGCTGTCGGTGGCGGTCTACAACCACTACAAGCGCGTGCAGATGCTGCAGTCCGACGACGACGAGATCGAGCTGCAGAAGTCGAACATCCTGCTGCTCGGCCCGACCGGCTGCGGCAAGACGCTGCTCGCGCAGACGCTCGCCAAGATCTTGAACGTGCCGTTCGCGATCGCCGACGCGACCGCGCTCACCGAGGCCGGCTACGTCGGCGAGGACGTCGAGAACATCCTCTTGAAGCTGATCCAGGCGGCCGACTACGAC